>Ga0214923_10001278_pt1 | contig 36058 bp, 37 predicted proteins | sample LL1510_MetaG_FD_177993 | JGI IMG/M metagenome (GOLD analysis project Ga0214923, IMG submission 177993) | Freshwater microbial communities from Lake Lanier, Atlanta, Georgia, United States - LL-1510 | ecosystem: Environmental > Aquatic > Freshwater > Lake | place: USA: Georgia | collected...
TGTGCCCCCAATCAATTGTAAAATCGGGTGCATTTGATTCGCAAAAGGCCAAAGTCTCGGTCTATTCACAAAAGTTGTCCTTATCTTCGCAAAAATGTCTGCTCCCACGCCCGCATCCCCTTCATCAATCGAAGCCAAAATGAACCAAATTCGCGCTTTGCTGGCACGCATGCAACAAGACGAGGGTTCGCTCGACGAAAGCCTCGCACTCTATGAAGAAGCTACCAGGCTCATTGCTGCGTGTCAAAGTATGCTCGATAGCGCTGCCGATCGGATAAACAACCAGGCTGACGTTTAGTCACAATGAAACAACCATTTGGTTTACCATGAGCAAAACAGGTCAGGAATGAAGGGCAATCAATCAAGAATTACCGCGAAGACGCACAAGCAAGCCATTCAGCAACTCCCGCTCCTCTGCAGCAATGCCGTCCCACAATTGCCGCATTGCTTCCTCTGCTACTATTTTTGCCTTTTGTACCCATTCCTTGCCTTCAAGAGTTGGTTCCACGTGTAGGCTTCTGCGGTCAAGGTCTGACTGAAGCCGCAACAACATGCCTGATTTCTCGAGTTGCTGTATCATGCGGGTGAGCGACGATCGATCCCGACCCAGTTTTCGTGCATAAAATTCTTGGTGTGCGGCGGGCTGATGGCTAACCAAAAACAATAATCGGTATTGTTCTACGCTCAAAGGAATGTTGTGGATCCGAAAGGCTGCATCCAAAACAACCGCTTGTCGGTTCACTACGTGCGACAAAAGCAGACTCAATTGGAGGCGTTCAGACATGCGCTAAATAAGCCATTTTTTCTTGGCCATCCCACACCTTGAACCTCGTATTTTTGCAGTTTATTTTCCCCGCATGGATGTACTCGTTATGATCGCCCAAATGCTCCTTGGGCTTACGCTTTTGGTATTGCTGCACGAATGGGGGCACTTTGCCGCCGCCCGCATGTTTGGCATTCGGGTTGAAAAATTTTATGTTTTTTTCGATGCTTGGGGCAAAAAACTTTTTTCCGTCCAAAAAGGCGAGACTGAATATGGCTTTGGATGGCTCCCCCTGGGAGGTTATGTGAAGATTAGCGGCATGATTGATGAGTCGCTCGATACAGACGCCATGAAATCCGAACCCCAATCGTGGGAATTTCGTTCTAAACCGGCTTGGCAAAGGCTGATTGTGATGATCGGTGGGGTTACGGTCAATGCGTTTCTAGGCATTCTCATTTTTTCCGGTATTTTTTGGTACTACGGGCAAGAATTTTTACCCAATCACGCGCTAACCAACGGTGTAGCGGCTGGTCCCATTGCTCGCGAGGTGGGATTTCAACCAGGTGATCGGATCGTTTCACTGAATGGCAAGAAAGTAGAACGGTTCGATGAGGTTATGGCCACCGATATTTTTCTGGGCGAGAACAACCAGTTTCAAGTGTTGAGAGACGGAAATATCAATGTGATCAAACTTCCTGCTAATATGGCCGGTAGGTTGCTGGAAGCGGAAAATGGACTGTCCTTTCTCGCCCCTCGCTACCGTTTTCGTTTGGGTGAAATCGTAGTGGGCATGCCCGCGGAGGCGGCTGGTCTGAAACCTGGCGATAGCATCATCAGAATCGATGGCGAAGCCATTCTATTTTTTGACCAACTCCAAGAGATTCTGAAAGCGCGCGCTTCCAAAACTGTGCCCATCGAATATATGAGACATGGTGAAATATTGCAATCGAATTTGACCATCAGTGAGCAGGGCACGATTGGAATTTACCCGGAATTAGAGAAACTAAAAACGGCCCGACAAGAATTCAGCTTGGTACAGAGTATCCCTGCAGGTGCCTCTTTAGCGTGGTCGACCATTGCGGATAATGTTCGTGGATTTGGCAAGGTATTCAGCGGTGAAATCCCGGTTGAAAAGTCACTGGGTGGCCCCATTGCTATCGCCAAAAAAATGTATGGAGGAGAATGGGTCTGGTATCGGTTCTGGATGACCACCGCATTGCTTTCCATGATTCTGGCCTTTATGAATCTTTTGCCCATTCCCGCGTTGGATGGGGGCCATGTACTGTTTCTGTTGATTGAGATGATCATTCGCCGGCCTGTACCCGAGAAGGTTCTTATCGGTGTTCAGTATGTGGGTATGGCCATCGTTTTGATGCTGATGGTCTTCGCTTTTGGCAACGACATCTGGCAACATGTATTGAACTGAAGGCACGCACTGGTCAAACAACCCTTCTGATTCCTAACATTCAGTTCATGAACCTGCGTCTACAGCGCATGGCGTTCTGTCTTATTCTGATAATTGCATCAGCGCGAGCTTATTGGTGGGATAGTCCAAATGATTGAGGCAATGATCCATGAGCTCATTTTTTGTATCGGACGCCACCCAACCCAAAAAATTATCATGCCGTTCTTGGAGCTTACCGTCTGGAAACAAGCGATCGTGCAGCTGCTGCAACCGATTGATTTGCACCTCATTTTTCTTTTTTCGGGCTTTCAACACCCGCTGAGCGATGGATTCGATTGATTTTTCAACTTTATTGAGTTCGGCCAAAACATAAGATCTTAAACCAGGGTCAATTTCTGCTGCCTCCTCCGACAAGCGGGTGTAACCACGTCGAACATGATCCATCAACACAAGATCGGATAAGCCGCTCTCTGACTCATGATCCAAATAGTAACGAATCCACTCTGCCTTTGATTGGAACAACAAGGCATCAACCAATCCATATTGATCCCGCCGCTTACCCATAGCGGCATCCATGAGCATCATGGAGGCCCGCAAAAGAACGGGAGGAAAGTCAACACCCGCCTCTTGAAAAACAGGGTGTAGCTGAAGCCAGTAAGCAACCTCCGCAGGACCGCCCACGAATGCCGCGGATTGAAGCAGATATTCTTGATACAATGGCCTGAGTACGACATTCGGACTCAATTTTCCCGGATTGGCTTCGGCTTGATGCCCAATGTCCTGGTCATCTGCCCAATATTGCTCACCAGCTTGCCATCGACCATCCTCCCTTCGAACCATGCGCATTCGACTTTCCTCCTCCAACCAAAATAGATTCACCTCACGCGGAGTTATTTGGGCATGATATCCCATTTCAATGAGTTTTTCACCACCCTTTTGTGCTGCTGACGCTGAAAATCGCTCACTGATTTCCCTCTCCCACAGCTGAATAGCCATTTTTTTCAATCGTGGGTCATCTCCAGAGAAAGCCACCAAACCAGCCGAGCCAAACAAAGCGTCGGTCCACCGCACAGTCGCCTCCAAAAGTGTGATGCCGTTGCGGTAGCAGTCACGCGCAAGACGCATCCAACGGGCCGACTCGGGCCGATTGCCCAGAATAGCCTCCAAGGGTGTCAAAAATTCCTCAGCGTTTTCAATCAACATCCGACCTGTTGCTCCGCGCTGATTTGGCGTCCAACTCAATTTCTTGCCTAAAACGTAACAATGGCCAATTTCCTCAAGGTCGTGGTCTTCGTCACCCACCCAGTACAGCGGAACAAAATGAAGATCCTTCTTATTCGGATGTTCATTCAGCCGCTTGGCCAGGGCCACGACACTACTTAACTTGTACAACACATACAGCGGACCACCCAGCAAAATGGGTTGGTGAGCGGTGACGATGAAACGGGTGTTCTCATGGCTTAATCGCTCCATTTGGTGGGCATCGATTTTTGGCTCCTCGATGCACGCATATAATTCGTGAATTCGATTGGCCACACCATGCCGAATGGATAGGTCGCGCACTTGCTGCAGCTGGGCTGCCTCAATGATAGAGTCTATTTCGGTATTGTGCGGAAACGCTTCCCTAAGAGAAGATTTGCCTTCAATATAATCCAAAACGAGATTCGAAAATGCCCTCGTTTCCCTCAATGCGTGGAAGGATAAAGAAATTTTAGCCATTTTGTTACAGCTTTAAGCCTGTCGGCAGGTCATTCCGCACAATCAACGGGCTCTCCATATAAATCAAAGGCTTCTGCTCCCGTAATTCGTACCTGTACGAATGTTCCTGGCTCCATATCCCTGCAAGTCTCTACATCAACAAGAACTTCATGATCTACTTCAGGCGAGTCGAATTCAGTTCTTCCTATCCAAAAACCAGATTCGCGTCGCTCCATCAAAACTGACAGCACCTGACCGATTTTTTGCTCATTTAATTCCTGTGAAATCTCTTGTTGGAGCGACATAATTTCCTCCATTCGTTCTACTTTTACCTCAAGGGGTACGTCATCAGTCAGATTGAATGCCGCGGTATTTTCTTCATGAGAATAAGTGAATACCCCCAAACGATCGAATCTCTGACGCTCAACGAATGTCATAAGGGCACGATGATCGGCCTCGGATTCACCAGGAAACCCACTGATTAGTGTGGTGCGCAGGTGAATTCCTGGTACCTGACGACGAATCTCGTCGAGCAATTGCTCTGTTCTTGCGGCGGTGATGCCTCTTCGCATGTGCCGAAGCATCGGGTCAGATGCGTGCTGAAGAGGCATATCGAGATACCTACAAATCGTTGGCAAATCGCGCATCAAAGGAAGGATGTCGGTAGGAAACTGGGAGGGATAAGCATATTGCAAGCGAATCCATTGGATTCCTGAGGTTTGGGCCAATGCAATCAGCAAATCCGACAGTCTTCTGCTTCCGTAGAGGTCTAAACCATAGTAGGTGAGATCCTGAGCGATGAGTACAAGTTCTTTTACCCCTTTTTTGGCTAGATTCTGTGCTTCATGGACCAAATCATCGAGGGGTCGCGACACATGACGTCCGCGCATCAGCGGAATGGCACAAAATGCACAGGGGCGATTGCATCCTTCTGCAATTTTCATGTACGCCGTGTGCCGGGGTGTTGAAATCAAGCGTTCTCCCAACAGTTCGTGGCGGTAGTCGGCACCTAAAGTTTTGAGCAGTCGGGGCAATTCCATCGTCCCAAAAAATGCATCGACCTGGGGCATTTCCACTTCGAGTTGGTCGCGGTAGCGGTGACTCAAGCAACCGGTTACATATAATTTGTCGATCTGCCCTGCTTCCTTGGCATCGATGCATCCCAATATGGTGTCAATCGATTCTTGTTTGGCCTGCTCAACAAATCCACAAGTATTAACCACCCAAATCCGGGCTCCTTTGTCGGCACTGCCATGGGTAACGGGTATATTGCCTGCTTGGAGTTGGGTGACCAAATTTTCAGAATCGACTGTATTCTTAGAACAGCCAAGGGTCACAACGTGCACACGGGCAGGTGCGGTTCCACGCGCCCTCATGTGGTTGCGTCGCTGAACAAAGCATCCACAAAAGCATGGCGGTCAAAAGGCTGAAGGTGTTCAGCTTTTTCGCCCACCCCAATGTAGCGAACCGGGATTCCCAATTGATCACTCACCGCAACCACAATACCACCCCTTGCTGTACCATCGAGTTTGGTCAGAATCAGTCCGGTGACTTGGGTTACCTCCCCAAAAATTCTCGCCTGCTCAAGCGCGTTTTGGCCTGTAGACGCATCCAATACCAATAAAACCTCATGCGGTGCATCAGGAATGACCTTTGACATTACGGAGCGTACTTTACCCAGTTCTTGCATCAGGCCCGATTTGTTGTGTAGTCGGCCCGCTGTATCGATCAGAACTACATCCTCACCATGTTTTTGGGCAGAACTCAAGGTGTCAAATGCTACTGAAGCGGGATCAGCCCCCATTTTCTGGGTTACTATGCGGCAATTGGACCGGCGCGACCACTCCTGCAGCTGTTCAATCGCCGCGGCCCTAAACGTATCGGCCGCACCCATAACGACACTCTTTCCGGCTTGCCTGTAGTGCCAGGCCAACTTTCCTATGCTTGTCGTCTTACCAACGCCATTCACCCCAACCACCAAAATCACATGAGGGTGATTCAGGAGCGCCCGGGAGAAATCCAAATCCGATTCTGGCGCTTGTTTCAACAAAGACATGACTTCTTCGCGAAACACCTCCTGAAGCCGTTCGCCTTTTAGTCCATTTTCAGTTTTTGAACGTTCCTGGAGGTTACGAATGATCTTAGCGGTCGTATCCACGCCCGTATCTGCCTCAATAAGCAGGGTCTCAAGGCGGTCAAGCATTTCATCATCCAATACCTGACCACCGGTAAACAACCGCCAAATTTTGGAGAAGAACCCTTCACGGGTGCGCTCCATTCCCTGAACGAGTGCTTCGCGGTTGGGTTTTTTTCGGAAAAAATCAAATATTCCCATGATGCTGTTGGATCGGGTTTACGAACGAAAAGCCCGGATGCAGCAATGGCTGTCCGGGCGTAAAAATAGATGCATGCCGCCGGATCGGGCGAGCAAACAAATTTATTTAGAGAAATAATCTTTCACCTTGTCGGCCGTAACGAACTCCTCTTTAAAGGTGTACGCTCCGGTTTTAGGCGAACGGGTGGTACGAATGACCTTAATAATCTTCTCTGTTTCTGATGCCTCCCTTTTGAGGGTTGCCACAACTTTCTTTGCCATTACTTAATTTCTTTATGTACCGTTACTTTCTTCAAAACAGGGTTGTATTTACGCAATTCCATGCGCTCTGTTGTGTTTTTCTTGTTCTTCATTGTAATGTAGCGCGACATACCTGGCATTCCGCTGGTTTTGTGCTCTGTGCATTCCAAGATTACCTGAATGCGATTGCCTTTACTTTTCTTAGCCATGATGGGGATCAGATTTTACCGTTGCGCAAAAATTTGGCGATGCTCGCCGAAATACCATTCCGGTTGATGGTACGAATGGCACTGGTTGATACCTTTAGGGTAATCCATTCCCCGGTTTCGGGAATGTAAAATTTCTTGGTTTGAAGATTGGGATAAAATCGCCTCTTACTCTTGATGTTAGAGTGAGAAACCCTGTTTCCTACAATGACCTTTTTACCGGTCAGATCACAAATTCTCGACATTTTGTTCGTTTTTGGTTATCTTTGGTACTTTCTAAAGGTCGATAGCCCGTATTCAAAGATAGGCCGCAAAGATAAGAAAAAAGACAAACAATTCAACCCAGGAAACAAATAATATGTCATCATTGGATTTACCCACCGAAGTCCCTGCGCGCGCGCGCCTTCATTCAACAAACCAACATCACCCAAACAGCACGAGTGAGGCCATTGACCTCGAGGATCGTTTTGGCACACACAATTATCACCCTTTGCCTGTGGTGCTAAAAAAAGGTCGGGGCAGTCGGGTCTGGGATGTAGCGGGACTAGAATACCTTGATTTTTTATCGGCCTATTCAGCGGTTAATCAAGGACACGCACATCCAAGGATCGTGGGTGCACTGACCGAACAAGCTTCCGAGTTGAGTTTATGCAGCAGGGCCTTTCATCACAACTTATTGGGGCAATATGCCCAATACATGACCCAACTTTTGGGCTACGACCGACTTCTGCCTATGAATACGGGGGTTGAAGCGGCAGAAAGCGCGGTTAAGTTGGCCAGAAGATGGGCCTATGATGTGAAAGGCGTTGCCGAAAACCAAGCTGTCATGGTTTTTGTGGCCGGAAATTTTTGGGGGCGATCAATCGGAGCCATTTCATCATCGACCGACCCATCCGCACGACGCGGCTTTGGCCCGTTTGTACCTGGTTATAAAATCATTCCCTACAATGACTTAAAAGCGCTTGAGGTAGCTCTTGCTGAGCCCAATGTAGCAGGATTTATGTTTGAACCGATACAAGGTGAGGCGGGTGTGGTGATGCCAGACCCAGGTTATTTAACCGGGGTTCGTACTTTATGCACCCAATACCGTGTGTTGATGATTGCCGATGAAATTCAAACTGGAATGGGCCGAACGGGACGTATGTTGGCCTGCGATCACGAACATGTGCGCCCCGATTTGGTTGTTTTGGGAAAAGCTTTGGGGGGGGGTGTATATCCGGTAAGTGCCGTTCTTGGTGATGATGAAGTGATGCTTACGCTGAAGCCAGGTGAACATGGATCAACTTTCGGCGGCAATCCGGTGGCTTGTCGCGTTGCCATGGAAGCGGTTTCGGTGCTACAAGATGAAGGATTAATAGAGAATGCCATCGAAAGGGGCGAGCAGCTTCGGGCGGGCTTGATCGCGCTTCAGCGCGAATTCTCTGTCATACTTAAAGTGCGTGGCCAAGGTTTGCTGAATGCCATTGTTGTGGGCAACGAGGTAGAGGAACAAGCAGACGACTTGGCCTGGAACCTATGCTTGCGGATGATGGAACATGGCGTTTTGGCCAAACCCACACACGGTCACATCATCCGATTAGCACCACCATTGTGCATCTCCACTGCTGAGGTAGATCAAGCATTAGATAGAATCAGGAAAGCGATAGCCAGTTTGAATTAAATTTTGATTAACCACTCTATACTTCTTCAGTACGCTTTATATTTGACCTAAACCTACACCTTATGAAAAAAATCCTCTTATCTCTTTCCCTTTTGTTGATGGCCTCATGGTCGATGGCCACCACCACTGCTGCTGACTTCTTGTTGGACGAGCAGTCTCTTCAAACTGAAATGTCTGCCCTGAACCAACTTGAGCAGGATTTTTCAGCACCCACCCTCACCCCCTCATCCAATAGTTCTGAATTGTTTGCGCAACACGGCCTTCAACAGTCAGCCTTTGGTTTAGATGATATGGAATGGGGACCATTTGCTTGGGGTTTCTGCTGCTGGCCTGTTGGCTTCTTCGTGGTGGCCATCAACTCCAATAAATCCAAGAACGAAAAACTTTCTTTCTGGATTGGCACCGGTATTAGCGTGGTATTGTCTGTCATCAGCAGCTTGTCTGCAGGCTCCTAAGCATGATTCGATCGATAAAATTGAGCGCCCTTCTCGGGCGCTTTTTTTTGCTCAAAACGACCAGTCTGTGGGTGATGGCATGGATGATGGCATTTATATGCACCACGTCCATGCATCCAGTTCATGGCCAACAAGCCTATCGAATCAAAGCAGAATGCACAGTCAAGTCTAAAGTAGTAGGTGGGAATGAAGCGGGACTAATATTGGGCACGGTCTACTACGATGTGCGCATTGGTCGATTGATTTTTGAAGTTAAATTTCCGCAGAAAGAAACCTGGGTTTTCATCGACAGTGTGCAATGGACGATCCGCAATGACACCTTAATTTATATTAAACCCAGTACGTTAAAACCAAAACTGAGTGTGCTCCACTTAAGTCTAAACCAACAACTGGGAGGATTTGGGCTCGAACAATCGGGCTACAGCATGTCTGAAGTCAAAACCGAGCAGGGGCTGGTCATCAGTGGCTGGTCTCCCCCAGCCGCTGCGCGTAAAAAAATGGGACGAATTGCCCTCGCAAGTCGTGACAGGCAATTAATCTCTGTAATATTTTATCATCCAGACGGCCGAATATTGAGAAAACAGCATTTCCGGAAATACCAAAGAATCTCCAATGTTTCCCTGCCAACTGAAGTTGTCGATGAAATTTTTGAGAAGGAAAAGAAGGTGTATCAAACAACCGAATACAAAAATATTGTGATCAATGAACAAACACCTGATTTTTATTATCGTCGCGATCCAAAGTACCGCGACTTACCTCTTGGCACAGCCTCCCCCAAAAGGTAGCTCAATAGTGGACTGGCCCTTGATGCCCGTAAAACCAGTGAAGGAATTTGGACGTGCTGAGGCAACCCCTAACCCCCGACATGAGTGGGACTGGTTGGCGTTTGCTTCGTACAGATTTTACAAAAAACATATTTCCTCGCAGGATGCCATCAGCTGTACTTTTGAGCCGAGCTGCTCTACTTATGGATTACATGCCATACGACACCTCGGGGCTTTTGCGGGTATTGGCGCCACATTTGATCGTTTATCTCGATGCCATGGCTGGAACCGCGGGGCGTACGACGTTGAGGTTTCGAGTGGACTCAATTTGGATCCCATCGGGTTAATTCACCCGAAACAAAAAATCAAAAAAATCCACCAAAACACGCCATGAGATATTTGACACTTTGCTGCTTTATGGCATTGTTTACTCCAAAATTCAGCATAGCGCAGCAAAATACGGATTCAGAATTTGCACGCTACTTGATGGCGACAGGCCAAACACAACTCGGACGTTTAGAATGGGAACGCCTTCATTTTCATTCGCCTGGCGACACCAACGTTCTGATTGGCTACCGTGATGCGCTTCGCATCGAACGAGCGCATGAAAGAGCCCTCCTACTCGGGCGACAATTCTTGGAATCCAAATTCCCATTGACAACGGAGACCATTCTGTCTATCCAAACAGAATGTGCTCGAGATGCCATGTGGGCAAAAAAATACCCCATAGCCCTGGGAATCGTCGACACTCTGCTATTATCTCAATCTGAATCCCATAGCGCCCGCAACCAAGCTTGGAAAATTGGAATAAATCGCTTAATTCACCAGCAAAACATCCCAAAGACATATTCTGTCACGAAAGCAGTCGTCCTATCTGCTTTGGTTCCGGGTAGTGGCAAAATCTATACCGGCGCATGGAAAGATGGTCTAACAAGTTTCTTATTTGTGGCGGCGAATGTCTGGAGTAGTTATAGGGGATTTTCGACGGGTAGACCGGGATATGGGTACACCTTTGCCGCAATCGGTGCAGGATTTTATTGGGGCAATATTTATGGAACAAGGCAATGGGCACGCCACATGAACCGCATGAATACCCAAAAATGGGAAAACGAGCTGGTGGATCATCTCACATCGATGCCTTAAAATGAAAATTCTACTCATGATCATCTTGCTCGTGGGCACAAGTGGTCAACTACCCCTGCTGGCCAACAACGCTATAGGTGGGTCGACCGACACCACCAACCAATGGATATCTGGTCATCAATTACAGGAACAAAAAAAATTTCTTTTAGCCATTTTAGAGTACAATCGCCTCCTCCATCAATTTCCCACTTACTCATCCAAGAACCTTGTTTATCTCAGGATTGGCCAGTGTTACGACTCTATTGGACAACCAGCTCAAGCCCAACGATACTACGAGGAGGCACTCCACGCTACTCCTCAAGCTGACCCACTGGTGCAATGGCTCATGCTCTTAAATGCCAAAAATCGAATTTTACAAGGGAAATTTGCGCCAGCATTAACTGAACTGTACAGTTTAGATACCCTGAATTTGGGTGAAGAAATGGTCGATCTATATCATTTACTCGCTGCTGTGGCCCTTCACCACCTCGGTTCATCGGATCAGTGCAAACATCATTTATCACAACTAGATGTTGATCAAGAACACCTCAAAAAATACGATCGCGCCATATCAGCTTCACAGCGGCCCAACCCCAATGCGGCCATGATCATGAGCGCCATTCTTCCGGGAGCTGGTCAACTGTATGCAGGGTCAAAACAGGAAGCACTTAATTCCTTCGCGATCAATGCATTTTTTTTGGCAGTAACCCTACGCACCGCACAGTTTGTACGTGTATTTGATGTAGTTGTTGCTGTTCTCCCTTGGTTTCAACGCTATTATGTCGGAGGCTACAACCGCGCGTCGGTACTTGCTTTTCAGAAACAAATGAAAAAGCGAGATGCCTCCTTGAACAACGTTTTAAAAGAGATTCCAAAAAACAGAATGCCGCCTGACTACTTCAGGGCTTCAAAGCTTAATCCTAATTCAATGAATTGAGGATGGCCTTAAAGGTTTCTGGGTGGTTCATGGCTAAATCAGCCAGTACCTTACGGTTCATTCCCATACCTGAACGGGTGTATTGACCCATGAAGGTAGAATAACTCATGCCTTCCTGACGGGTAGCCGCATTGAGACGTGTAATCCACAGTTGGCGGAAGTAACGGCGCCGGGCTTTGCGGTCGCGATAAGAATAGCCAAGTGCCTTTTCTACGGCATTCTTGGCAACAGTGTAAACTGTGGAACGGGTGGTGAAATACCCTTTGGCCATCGCCATAATTTTCTTGCGGCGGGCACGTGAAGCGACATGGTTGACGGATCTAGGCATGGGGGATGGTTTGCGTCAGTGGCACAAAGGCACTTGTAAACTGACTGGTTAATAAATTATTTTCCTATGGTGAGCAGGCGACGAATGAGCGACTCGTTGGTGGTATCGACCAGACCCGAAGCAGACAGATGACGCTTACGTACCTTCGACATTTTTGTGAGGATGTGCCGCTTGTAGGCATGCTTCCTCTTGATTTTACCAGTTCCGGTGAGGGCAAAGCGCTTTTTCGCACCAGAATTTGTCTTCATTTTAGGCATATCAGGCAATTTTACAGTTACTTCGACTTGGAGGATTTTGGAGCCAAATGCAGAAACATGCGCTTACCTTCTAATTTCGGCAAACTCTCTACCTTGCTTTGGTCCTCAAGACGGGACGCAAAGGTAAGCAAAAGAAGTTCTCCCCGCTCCTTAAAAACAATTGCTCTTCCACGAAACTGAACATATGCCTTAATTTTGGCTCCCTCCTCTAAAAATTTCTGGGCATGCTTCAGTTTAAATTCAAAATCATGTTCATCGGTATTGGGGCCAAAACGAATCTCCTTCACCACTGTTTTCTGGGCATTCGCCTTTATTTCTTTTTCTCTTTTCTTTTTCTCGTATAAGAATTTACTGTAGTCCGTGACCCTACATACAGGAGGTGTCGCATTCTCGGAAATCACCACCAAATCCAAACCGATATCTTGGGCAATTTTCCGAGCATCGGATATTTTGTAGATTCCTGGCTCCAAGTTATCACCAACCAAGCGAACCTCCGGGAAACGGATGTTTTCGTTGATCGGCTCAATGGGTTTTTCCTTCCTGAAACGGTTAGGTTGACGTACGGGTAGTGCTATGGCGTGAAAATTTAAAGGTTAAGCAACGAATTAATTGTAGGAAACGGCATCGATTTCGGCACGAATGCGCGACAAAAATGCATCAAAAGACTCAGTACCTTGGTCACCCTCCCCATGCTTGCGAACGGAAACCAGCTGCTGCTGGACTTCCTTTTCGCCTATAACCAGCATATATGGCGTTTTCTGAAGTTCAGCATCCCGGATTTTACGGCCGATTTTTTCATCCCTGAGGTCAATGACAGGGCGAATATCGTGTTTTCTGAGCATTTCAACAAGGGTTTGGGCATAATCTTCGAACTTTTCGCTGATCGGGAGTACGGCAACTTGCTCTGGCGCCAACCAGAGCGGCAAGTTTCCACCACAATGTTCAATTAACACAGCAACAAACCGCTCCATAGAGCCAAAAGGAGCCCTATGAATCATCACCGGCCTGTATTTTTGGTTGTCAGACCCGGTGTATTCAAGACCGAAACGTTCGGGAAGATTATAGTCGACCTGAATGGTACCCAGTTGCCATTTCCTTCCCAAGGCATCCCGAACCATAAAATCCAGTTTGGGACCGTAGAAAGCCGCTTCGCCAGGTACTTGCTCGGCAGCCATCCCCTTCTCTGCGGTAGCCTCTATTATGGCCTGCTCTGAACGCGACCAACTTTCGTCACTACCAATGTATTTCTGTCGGTTTTCGGGGTCACGAAGTGAAATCTGGGCATGATATTCTGTGAAACCAAGCGCCTGAAATACGTGCAACACTAAGTCTATGACCTTTTTAAACTCCACCTTCACCTGATCTTCCCGGCAGAACAGATGCGCGTCGTCTTGGGTGAAACCACGCACTCTGGTGAGACCGTGCAATTCGCCATGTTGTTCATAGCGATAAACGGTGCCAAACTCGGCCAAACGAAGAGGTAAGTCGCGGTATGATCGGGGTTTGCTTTTATAGATTTCACAATGATGCGGACAATTCATGGGTTTCAACAGGTACTCCTCTCCTTCGTGGGGGGTATATATGGGCCTAAACGAATCATGTCCGTATTTTTCCCAGTGGCCCGAGGTCTCATAAAGCGCTTTGGAACCTATATGTGGGGTTATCACCTGTAGATAACCTGCCGCTACCTGTGCCTTTCGCATGAATTGTTCCAATGACTCCCGCAGCATGGCGCCCCTGGGCAGCCAAAGTGGGAGTCCCATGCCCACATTTTCACTGAACGTAAACAATTCCAATTCCCTCCCCAATTTGCGGTGATCGCGCTTTTTGGCCTCCTCCAACAGAGTCAAATGCTGGGCCAGTTCCTTGGATGTGGGAAATGTGATGGCATATACCCTGGTCAATTGCGCGTTTTTTTCGTTTCCGCGCCAATAGGCCCCAGCTACCGAGGTAATTTTTATCGCTTTAATTTTCCCGGAATGGGGGATGTGCGGGCCCCTACACAGATCGGTGAAATTGCCCTGCTTGTAGAACGTAATCGTTCCATCATCAAGGCCATCGATCAACTCCAATTTATAAGGATCGCCCTTTGTTCTGAAATACGATAGCGCGTCGACTTTACTCACTTCTTGTCTTTCGAAGCGAACTTCGCGCGCAGCCAATTCAGTCATTTTTTGTTCAACCCGTTCGAAATCATCCTGGCCAAAAGAATGACCATTGAAGTCGATATCGTAGTAGAATCCATGCTCGATGGGCGGTCCAATACCCAGTCTAATTCCTGGATAGAGGTCCTCCAAAGCCTCGGCGAGGAGGTGTGCTGACGAATGCCAAAACGCATACTTCCCACCTTGATCCTCCCATTTCAGCAATTTTAGGTTGCAGTGCCCCACAAATGGACGATGCAGATCCCACAGTTGACCGTCTACCTCAGCGACCAGCACTGCGCGGGCAAGACCTTCGCTGATCGACAATGCCAAGTCGTAAGGTGTACTTCCATCTGGTGCATGGCGAACCGAACCATCGGGAAGCGTTATTTGTAAGCTCATTAATCCTCTCTTTTATATGTTATTTCATTCTGTTGATGGCTTCAAGGGCCTTGTCATAGCCAGGTTCAATCTTCAGTACCTGCTTGAAGTCAGCCAATGCCTTTTCCTTTTGTCCACTCTGCTCGTAGGCCAATCCCCTATTCTGAAGGGCGCGATAATGGGCTGGGTCGGCCGCAATGAGCCGGTCAAACCAGCGAACCGACTCAGGATAATTGCCCTCCAATAAATAGGTATAACCCAAATTGAATAAGGCATCTGGATGCGCCGGATGACGGGTGAGCATGAGTTGATAATCCTGGCGCGCACTATCAGGGTATCCCTGATCTTGAAGTAAGGTGCCCCGTGCATAGAGCGCCTCTAAATAATTGGAGTCGACCCGAATCACATTGCTGAAATAGCGATAAGCCAGTGCGGTGTTGTCGTACTGATGCAGGAGTCCGAGTTGCATCATGGCTTCGGTGTGCTCGGGTTCTTGCTCCATGCAGGTCAGAAAAGCAGATTCAGCCTGTTCACGCTTGCCTTGCTCGAGGTGCACCATGCCTTTCCAAAAATAACCATCAGCGTGGTGAATGTCTGCCTTCAATCCTTCATTGAGGTAGAACATCGCGGAGTTGTATTTTTTGTTCATGAAAGCCAATTCTCCTCGCTTCACGTGGGCATTGGCCAATTTGGGATCTTTACGGGTGGCCACGGCCAAAGCATCGTCGGCCTGGGAAAAAGCACCCAACTTGATATAAACTTCGGCCGCGGTCAGGAAATAGTCGGCCCGCCCCGTGTCGAGTGAAAAAAGAGAGCGAAGGTCGACCATGGCCGGTTCATACTGGCCATGACGCAAGTAGTAGCGGGCGCGTGAATGGTAGTGTTCGGCGTTACGTGGTTCTGAACGCACACGACGGTTGAGCTCCGATAATTCAGGATCTAAGGCAGGAGCTTCGGACACCACCTCAGACCCTGAAGGGTGGTCCTGATCTTTGCAGGCGTTCATCTGCACAATAATCCCAAGTAAAAACCAGACGAACGAGGCTTTATGGACAGCCCAATGAAGGGGCTGTAGCGATGACACTGATTTTAAAAGATGAAGCACTTTTTCCAAAAGGGATGCGGTATTTTTGCAGGCCGACAAAAATAGGTTTTATATGCAAAAAATTGCACGACTTTATCCGTTGAAATTCATTCTTATTGGCTTGATTTCATTTGTTTTTTTTGCGGCATGGTCTTTCGGATGGGCTAGCCAAGCCCTTGCCCAAGAGCCCGCCATCCAACCCATTGATGTTTCGAAGGAAGGAAGAGACCCCCAATTGGAAGGAGAAAAGCACTTTCGGAACCTACAACAGCTCACTTTTGGGGGCGATAATGCCGAGGCTTACTGGAGCTTCGACAACAAGCGCCTTGTTTTTCAGTCCAATTTCAGGGACTGGAAGGTGGAATGCGACCAAATCTTTATGTTCGATGTGTTGAGGCAGGGTGTTCGCCCCCGCATGGTCAGCACGGGCTTAGGCCGAACCACCTGTGCTTATTTTATGCCTGGCGATTCCACTTTTTTGTATGCATCGACCCATCTGGCCAGTGAACAATGTCCGACACCCCCCAAGCCACGAGAGGATGGGAAATATCTATGGCCCATCGACACAGGATATGATATTTTTGTGGCCTCCGAGCAAGGGAAAATTGTTCGAAGGCTAACCGATGCGCCTGGATATGATGCGGAAGGCACCATCTCCCCTGACGGCAAAAAAATGGTATTCACCAGCATCAGAAATGGTGACCTTGATCTCTATGTCATGAAATTAAAAAATGGCCGCACCAAACAAGTGACACGTCTGCCTGGCTACGATGGAGGTGCCTTTTTCTCTCCTGATAGCAAATGGCTCGTGTTTCGGGCGTCTCGGCCGAAAACTGAGGCTGAGCTAAAGGAATACCAGGACTTACTCGCTCAGGGACTTGTGGCACCCACCCAAATGGAGATTTTTATTTGTCGAACCAACGGAAAAAAACTAAAGCAAGTGACTCAGCTTGGCAAAGCCAATTGGGCTCCGTTTTTTCATCCATCCGGACAAAAAATCATTTTTTCATCGAACCACCACAGTAAGCGGGGCTATCAATTTAATTTGTTTATGGTGGACCTGAACGGCGAAAATTTAGAGCAGATTTCATTCGACCCGACTTTCGATGCCTTTCCCATGTTCTCGCCAGATGGAAAAAAAATTGTGTTTTCATCCAACCGCTTTAATGAGGGGACCCGGGCCACCAATGTGTTCATCGCCGATTGGGTGGATTAGGATGCTGAACTAATTTCGGATATATTTGTACGAATATTTTTTATGCCCATTTACCACAAACTAGGATCGATACCACCCAAGCGTCACACGCAATTTCGGAAATCGGACGGGGGCCTGTATTATGAACAATTGTTTGGCACCATTGGCTTTGATGGGATGTCGAGCCTGCTCTACCACATCCACCGGCCAACCATCATCCGATCGGTGGAACAACCTTTGGATGTTCGCCCCGTTTTGTCTTGTCCACACAACATAACACCCCGGCGTTTGATGGGTTTCGATGTGCCCTTCATTGATGATTATCTGCAGGCACGTACTCCCCTTATGGCCAACAACGATGTGGTCATTGGCCTGGCTGCTCCGAAACAGTCGATGTCCGATTACTTCTACAAAAACGCAGATGCTGATGAGTTGATTTTTGTGCACCGGGGGTCGGGCACCCTGCGTACCCAATTGGGTAATATTCCCTTTGTGGCCGGCGATTACTTGTTGGTTCCCCGAGGTATGATTCATCAGTTTGTGTTCAAAGATGGTGAAAACCGCTTGTTGTATCTCGAAGCATCTTCACCCCTCTACACGCCAAAACGTTACAGAAATCATTTCGGCCAACTGCTGGAGCACTCACCCTATTGTGAGCGGGATTACAAACTCCCCGTTGAACTGGAAACACACGATGAAATCGGTGACTTTCGCATCAAAATCCGCAAACAAGGGATGTTGCACGAGGTCGTCTATGCGACTCACCCATTCGATGTTGTGGGTTGGGATGGCTATAACTTCCCGTATGGAATTTCAATTTATGATTTTGAACCCATCACAGGACGTATTCATCAACCACCACCCGTGCATCAGATGTTCGAAAACCAGGCATTCGTGGTGTGCAGTTTTGTGCCCCGACTCTACGATTACCACCCTTTGTCGATTCCTGCTCCCTACAATCACAGCAACATCGACAGCGAAGAGATTCTGTATTATGTGGATGGCGATTTTATGAGTCGCAACGATGTAGCCCCAGGTCAAATCACCTTGCACCCAGGCGGCATTCCACACGGACCACATCCTGGGGCTTACGAACGAAGCATTGGCAAGAAAGAAACCGCAGAATATGCCGTTATGATCGATACTTTTCGTCCTCTTGGCCTCACCGACGCTGCAATGTCGATCGATGATGGCCGCTATTTCCGCTCCTGGATGGAAAATCAGTATGAATAAACACAACCAAACGCAACAGAATCTAATTTATTTATGATCACAGACACACTCCCTCAAAACAGCATTCAAACCGATTTTTTGCCCTTGTTGGGCACAGACCACATAGAATTTTATGTAGGCAATGCCAAGCAATCGGCCTATTATTATCAGGCAGCATTTGGCTTCGCCTTGATTGCCTATGCAGGGCCAGAAACAGGTTGTAGAGACCGCGCTTCCTATGTACTTCAGCAGGACAAAATCCGTCTTGTGTTAACAACCTCCCTTGTGCCCGACTCACCCATCAGCGAGCATGTACGGGTTCATGGTGATGGGGTGAAGGTGCTGGCCCTTTGGGTTGAAGATGCCCGTGCAGCCTTTGAAGCTACGGTATCGAGGGGAGCCAAACCGCATGCTGCGCCTCAGGTTCATCAAGATGAATTTGGGGAAGTGGTGACGGCCAGCATCCATACCTATGGGGATACCTTGCATACATTTGTTGAACGCAAGAATTATTCCGGATTGTTTATGCCTGGTTTTTCTACACCCTCTTGGCACATTCCACATGGCGAAGTTGGCCTTCGCTATGTTGATCATTGTGTAGGAAATGTTGGTTGGGGTGAAATGAATCAGTGGGTGCAGTTTTATGAGGATGTGATGGGCTTTAAATTGCTCATTACGTTCGACGATCAAGATATATCTACAGATTATACCGCATTGATGTCTAAAGTGGTATCGAACGGCAACGGATTTGTGAAATTTCCCATCAATGAACCGGCGAAAGGCAGGAAGAAATCGCAAATAGAGGAGTATGTGGAATATTATCAAGGGGCTGGTGTGCAGCATATTGCCGTAGCAACCGACAATATTTTGCATACGGTTGCTGAACTGCGCCGCCGAGGGGTAGAGTTTTTACAGGTGCCCGACACCTATTACGAGGATTTATTGGAACGCGTGGGCCACATCGACGAAGATTTACCGGATTTGCGCGCGCTCAACATATTGGTGGACCGCGACGAAGAGGGCTATTTGCTACAAATTTTTACTAAGCCCGTAGAGGATCGACCGACCCTGTTTTTTGAGATTATACAGCGCAAGGGCGCCCGTTCGTTTGGTAAAGGCAATTTCAAAGCCCTCTTCGAAGCCATTGAACGCGAACAAGGTCGCCGAGGCAATTTATAGCTGAACGCCCGATAAAGGGCTTTTAGCCAAACTTCTTGATTTCTGAAAGCCCTTCTAAAAATGTCGATTTAATTTTCCATGGGGCTTAGCTCAAAATTCATGGAAGGCCTCCCTAAAATCATGGGAAAACCCCCTAAAATCATGGGAAAACCCCCTAAAATCATGGGAAAACCCCCAGAGACTCGTAGGAACGGGCAATTTTTCTAATGGCAACTACAAATGCTGCAGTGCGGTAGTCGGGAATGGCTGGATTTTCTTTTCGTGCAGAACGAAGTTGCCGATACGCCTCGATCATGGTTTCCTCCAAACCCGAGTAGACAAAATCTACCTCATCGGCACCCCGGCCGATGAGCCGTTTTTGCGTTTCATCGAGGTTTCGGCCAGTTAGGTCTTCCACGGCAGCAATGATTTGCTTGTTCAAATTCTCATCGAAACGTTTTCCTAGTCGACCAAACCGAACATGTGACAGATTCTTCAACCACTCGAAATATGAAACGGTTACCCCGCCGGCGTTCAAGTATATATCGGGGAGCACCATAATACCTTTGGCATTCAGTATGGCTTCAGCTTCAGCTGTAATTGGACCATTAGCGGCTTCCCCAATAATCTTTGCCTTTATCCGGGCTGCGTTGCCCTCATGGATTTGATTTTCCAATGCAGCGGGAATGAGGATGTCGCAGGCCAATTCCAGCGCGTCAGTGGTTTGGCTTAAATTAGTGGCTCCGGGGAAATCAAGAATACTGCCCGTAGCCTTCCTGTGTGCTACCACAGCCTGGTAATCGAGTCCCTCCGGATGATGAATCGCACCCTCAAATTCGGCCAATGCAATAATCTTGCATCCACCCTCATGAAAATACTTGGCTGCATGATAGCCCACGTTGCCCAAGCCTTGGATGACCACAGTTTTGCCTTCTAAGCCCGTATGCAATCCGAGCGCCTGCATATCATCCTCAAAACTACACGCTTCACGTACCCCAAAAAACACACCCAAACCTGTCGCTTCGCGTCGTCCGGCAATTCCTCCCTGGGTAATGGGCTTGCCCGTTACACACGCAATTCCATCGGTTTGATTGGGGAAAAAGGTGGTATACGTATCCATGATCCAGCTCATTTCCCGTTCACCGGTGCCATAATCGGGCGCTGGAACGTCTGTACCTGGCCCAATGAAGTTCTTTTTGATGAGCTCTGTAGTGTATCGGCGCGTAATTCGCTCCAGTTGTTCGACAGTATATTTCCGAGGATCTATTTTGATGCCGCCCTTAGCCCCACCAAAAGGGACGTCTACGATCGCACATTTATAGGTCATGAGGGCGGCCAGCGCCATAACTTCATCCTGATTGACCGACATCGCGTATCTGATTCCCCCTTTGGTGGGCATTCGGTGGTGAGAATGCTCCACCCTATAAGCTTCTACCACTTCCAATGAATCACCGACACGCACAGGAAATCGCATTCTGTATACGCTATTACAATACTTCACCTGATCCAGTACACCTGGAGGAGCCTCAACAAAAGCAGCGGCTTTTTCAAAATAGGCCAGAACATCAGCAAAAAAGCTATGTTCTTGAGTCACGGGGGAATTTGGCATTTTTTTAGTTAAAATAATAAAATACTTATTCAAAATACAATATCAAATTGAGCGATTATCCATTTCTTTTTCTAGTTGAGACAATCTCTGCTCAAGAAACATCAAGAAAAAAACAATGCCTGCGAAAATAAGGAGAACAACAGCAAGTAAAACATAGATTTTGCCGTTACTGCGCATCAAGTCTGCCATTTCGACTGATGACTGAGCGTTTTGAAGAAAAATAACAGACATAGATTAATTGGAATGTCAGGTGAAACGGTTTTGAAGAAACTGACTGATTCGTTGCATGCGCGCGTACACATTGGCCAACCAAAATCCTAACAAAGCAAAAGCCAAAACAGCAGGATAAAAAACCAATCGCATGCGCCCGTCCAAATCATAGCTATTGAATCCGGGGTTCCCTCCATTTCCAGGATGCAGTGAATCTGTCAGCCTGGGCAAAATAAATAACAATGGGATGAGACAAGAGAAGGCAAAAAGGTTGTAGACTGCCGAAATCCGGGCGCGGGTTTCGGGTTGGGTAAAAGAGTTCCTGAGCACCCGGTAAGCGAGGTACATCAGCAAAGCGATGGCGGATGCATTCTGCTTGGGATCGCCGCTCCACCATGCGCCCCAAGTAAACTGAGCCCAAACCATTCCCGTGGTGAGACCGAGTAGACCGAATAAAAGTCCAACTACAGAATATGCATCTGCCCAATGATCGTGTTGCAATTGTCGTTTCCTCAAATAAACCAAACTATGCCAGGCGGAGGCGGCGAGTAGGAAAATCATGCCGAACCACATCGGGACGTGGAAGTAGAGGTTACGGATGCTCTCGTTGAGAATAATTTTGCGCGGCACGTCGCCCATCCAGCCCATAGGAATCACGAGTAAAAGTGACAGGAGGGCAATCCACTTGTAGGGTTGTAGTCGGGGCATAGCTAATCTCGCCAAAGGTACGGAAACAACAGAAATGCTGTCGATAATATAAGCACATCGAGCGCTCCGAGCTGAGCCAAATAAGTCTGACTGGCGACTGGGTTTAGTCCGTCGAGTGCATGCATGCTCAGTCGAATCAACAATAGCATCAGGGGCATCACGACCGGAAAGGAAAGAACGACCATGAGTGTGGCCTGTGCATTCGCTTTCCTGCTGATTGCGGAAATCAGGGTGAGTGCACCAGATAAGCCTATGTACCCGACTACAGCAACCCAACTGAATCGCAATAAATCTTGAAAAGGATTTCCAACCCAAACCAACATACAAGTTGTGGTGAGTAGATGAATGATGCTCAGTAAGAGAATATTGTAGCTGATTTTTGACGCCAGATAAACACCTGGCGCGCTGAGTGACTGCTCAAACAGCAAGCGATCGCCATTGGATTGGCCAAAACTTCTGCCTAAGGCATGAGTGGATGAAAACAACATGATGAGCCAATAAACAGCCACCCAAGTTGCACCCGGCAATATTCGGAAGGTCATATAGGAAACAAAAACTGCGGTGGCCGAATATAAAAATATCCCGCCCAAAACATTTTGCTGCCTCCATTCCGACCGAAGCTCGTATCGGATGAGGGTGATCAAAGTGCGGAACGAACCTGAGATGGTCATCATCGATGGGATGTGTAAATATCGTTGATTCAAGCCTGTTTCGAAAGTATTATTGTTTTGAATCAGGATCTGGGGTGGAACTTTCTGACTACTTCACTCAAATACTCGCGACTGAGATGTGTATATATTTCGGTGGTTGTGATGCTTTCATGCCCCAGCATTTCTTGAACGGCACGTAAATCTGCGCCTGCTTCTACCATATGGGTAGCGAATGCATGGCGCAAACTGTGCGGTGAAATTTCCTTGCGCACCCCTGCGGCGTTGGCCAATTCACGAACCAACAGGTAGATTTTCATTCGGGTGAGCGGACGTGCGTTTCTACTCAAAAATAGCACGTCATGGGCATCGTTCTTAGGGGCCAAATGGCGACGCCTGGTGCTGAGGTACAGGTTCACCGCCCGTGCCGCGGGGGCCCCGATTGGCACCAATCGCTCTTTATCCCCTTTTCCTGTTACCCGGATAAAACCCAGGTCGAAATGGAGGGCACTTATTTTGAGGTTTGTCACCTCACTCACCCTTAAACCGCAACTGTACATCAGTTCCACGATGGCTTGGTCGCGATGGCCCTCTGGCTTGCTTAAGTCTACCGCACCAATCATTGCGTTGATGTCGGCCGTGCCCAACACAACCGGCAGTTTGCGACCGAATCGCGGGGTTTCCAGCAATTCACCGGGGTTATCTTGACGGATTCCCTCTTCGTTCATATACTTAAACAACATCCGCACCGAGGAAATGAGTCGGGCTTGGCTGCTTCGTTCCAACCCGCCAATCGACCTAAACCCGATGAACCGCCGAATGTCATCGGTCTGAAGGGTATGAGGATATATGGGTGTGAATGTAGCTTGAATGGGGTCAACCGAGCCTTCAGCATCCGACGGACTTTGCGCATCCTCAACATCGCATTTGGTTTGGCCGCTGAGAACATCCATGTTGTTGGCAGCGTCTGATGGTTCGGTGAGGTACTTTGCCAATTGCTGAAGATCGGAATCATAGGCACTACAGGTGGCTCGTGACAATCCCCGTTCCAATCTCAAATAACCCTGAAATTGCATCAGAATATTCGCCCAAGCTGATCTAGCACTGGTCCCAATCGGATCTGAACTCAGTATTTTTGCGTTCATGGGTGACCTTGGTTCAGTAGAACATTGTACTTTAGACTTCACCATCTTCCCATTTTACAACAGTTTTGTTGTTGGGCGACTGGGCAATGAACATATTTTGAATTGACGACATGCACATATCCATTATCAACGGTCCGAATCTGAATCTTTTGGGCAAGAGAGAGCCTGAGTGGTATGGTACACGGTCTTTTGACTCGTTCCTACCTGAGTTAATGGCCGACTTTCCGGACCACAGAATCGACTTTTTTCAAAGCAATGATGAGGGTGCATTGATCGACCGATTGCAGGCGGATGGTTTTTCATGCGATGGGATATTAATCAACGCCGGTGGCTATACCCACACCTCGGTTGCTCTGGGCGATACCATCGCAGCCATTGCATGCCCCGTTGTGGAGGTTCATATTTCTCATCCACTCCGCAGAGAGTCTTTTCGCCATGTTTCGTACTTGTCGGCCCATTGTATCGGCTTGGTTAGTGGGTTTGGCTTGGCGTCTTATCACCTGGCTTTGAACGGATTGATATCCCATCTTTCAGCTCTTGGCGACGCAAAAAAGCATTAAGCCGTTTTTTTCGCCCACTCACATGTACCCACAAAATACTTGCTTGGAACATCCCATGGAGGGATGTCGTTGGCTTGGGCACGATGGCACTTGTCCGACGGCCCCGACGGATCCTCGGCTGCAGACGGTAGAACGACATATGGGCCCTAAAAACAGCCCAAGCATCGCCCCAACTTCCATGGAGCAAGAATTTAACTGCAGCAGGAAAATCCAACATCATCCGTAGCGGGATCTTCCAAATGCGTTCGTTTGCCGGTACGTTTTTTTGCAGGTTAATCAAGCTATTACGGAAATTTAAATACGTTTTTCTGGGATTTCCGTAGGCCAAAGTACCACCCCCCATATGATATACAACAGATTCTGGCAATTGCCACAATTGATAACCCGCGTTTTGTAGCCGCCAACACAGGTCAATTTCTTCCATGTGCGCAAAGAAAATAGGATCGAGTCCACCCACCTCGTGGTAGGCCTTGGCACGCACGAATAGGCAGGCTCCAGACGCCCAAAAAACCGACCTGGGGTTATTGTATTGCCCTTTGTCGTCCTCTATTTGCTCAAATATTCGCCCGGCACAAAATGGATAGCCTAAAGAATCAACATATCCACCCGCTGCGCCGGCATACTCAAACTTTTGTCGGTTATAATAATCAAGAATATGGGGTTGAATAGCGGCCAAGTTGGGGTGTGTGGCAAAGGCCGCCATGACTGGTTGCAGCCAATGGGGGGTGACTTCCACATCTGAATTCAGCAATACATATATATCGGCTTCGATCATTTTTAGTGCACGGGCGTATCCCCCGGCATATCCAGTGTTTTCTTTTAATTCCAGGATTTTGACGCGATCAGCCATGCATGATTTGAGCCAAGAGACCGAGTCGTCCGTCGAGCCGTTGTCGGCCACCCAAATGCTATAATTTTCGTATTCGGTGGCACATACGGAGGGCAAGCAAGCTTGTAGGTGCCGTTTTCCATTCCAATTGAGTATGACGATACTGCAGTGCACGGCTTATACTGTGGTTTGCATGTTTGGATAAATTTCTGGCAGCGTCCCGTGATGCTGTTTGGGATTGAGTTTCCAACGGTTGTGTGACCACAACCAATACTGGGGTTGCTCTTGCAACAGCCGTTCGAGTGAGGCCGAGTGCCATCGCGTGATCTCACCTGGCCCCATTTCTGTGGGGCATTCGGTCAGTTTTTCCAACGAAATGGTGTAATATCCCCGCTTTTTTCGGCGCATACTCCCATAAACCACTGCCAGATTGTGTCTTTTGGCGAGCTCTTCAGCCCCCAAAAAAACGGCTGTGGGTTGATGAAGGAACGGGATCCACATAAAACGATTGTGTGCGGTGGGCGATTGATCGGCTCCAAAATAGCAACAAACCGGTTTCTGTAGACCGGCATTTAACCGCCGCGACACCTCCTTCATGGGCACAACTTCTGTTCCATGTGACTGTCTCATTCCGGCCAACAACTGCTCGAACCCGTCCTGATTCAGGGGTTTGTAAACAAACCACAGCGTATGCTTCATGTGCATCGCGAGGATTTTAGCGTACCATTCCCAGTTGGCGTGGTGACCAAGCAAATGCATGATGGACTGGCCCTTTTCAAAAAGTCCTTCAAGAACTTCTGGATTTTCAAACCTGACCCGCTCTCGCAACTCTTGATCATTCATTTTAAAAGCCTTGATGGTTTCCACAAACTGGTCGCCCAGGTAGCGGTAATAGTCCTTTTCGATGGATATAATCTCACGCAAACTGCGATCAGGAAACGAACGAATCAAATTTCCCCGAACCAATGTTCTTCGATACCTGATGATGTGGTATACCAGCAAAAAAATCAAGTCAGATAATCGGTAGAGTCTTGAGAGCGGCCAGCTGGCCAGCCACAAAACAACAAGCCTTTGAAAATGATACATGAGCCCGTTCGGCATTATTGATTTCTGAAATTCTGCTCCAGAAAACTACCATAGTGCCCACGGTTCATTTGTTCATCCAGATCTCTGAATGCAGTCGTTCGGCTGAACAGCATCAGCCGCCACTGCGGATTATTGGGCTCTCCAAGTGCCTCGGAATGGAGCAGTTCATAATCGTTGGTGATCATATCTGGGTTGTAAAACACAAAGCGAATATTCCTCTGACCCTTGTAATGGTAGTACCACCAGATCTCATAAGGATAGGCACTCGGCTCGTTGGCGACTTGGGTCCGGCTGTCTGGTTTCCCGTATTGTAGGTAAACCCTCCCGCGCTCTGTCTCAAATCCTTTCATGATTTTGGTCGAAAACAGCTGATTTACCTCTTCCACTTCTCGTGCAAACCGGGCCCAGGCCCCTGCGGGGTTGTTGGGATCGCGTTGCAACCAAAAATGATGCAGGAATGTTCGCATGGGGCGGGTTTGTTCGCTTGGTGCTGCCGAGAGCAATTGGTCGACATACGCTTGTTCTGAATGCGTGCACAATGGCCGTACACTTCCTACCTGGAGGGGAAGGTCCTCAGAGCGAATTGACTGAACAAAACTCAATGCTGTTTGGGGTTCCTCAAGCTTGGAATAATCCGGTGCGATGCGTGAGTTTAGTCGCTGTATGTCCACGAATTTCTCCGATAAGAGTTTGTTTTCAGCATCTCTTAATTCTAAATGCAGGCGGTAGTTGCCCGAGGGCACTTCCCTCAATGGAAACGCATCGGCCAACACATGAATCTGCCTGGGCGACATGCGAACAAACCGACTGCAACAAGGTGCCGGCTGGCCTTGAGATCCAACTAATGTAGATTTCAGTAAAAAAATACTGTCTTTTAATTGATCCGATGCATACAACTCCGCATAAAAAAACATGGTGTCGTTAGGTTGACTAAAATAATCTGTGACCCGAGGAACCACCTCCAGACCACTCCTCACAAGCAAGCCATTTCCGTTAGATTTTTCCATTCTCTCTGCTAAAATAACATCTGAAAACGTGGGCTTTTGGGGCCAATCGCTCACATCCACCTTCATCTCTGCGGCCGCAAAGTTTGAGGTGTCGTTCCAATCCACAACGCTTAAAAGGATGCGGTATTCGCCTATTGGGAGCGTATATCGCTGCAGATCCAGAAAGGAAAAGTCGCGATATTGCCCCGAATCGATAGGTTGACTACTCAAACGATATCGATCAATCTTCACCAGGCTATCGCCCTGATAAAACATCCATTCCACCCGCACAGATGCTTGCAACATTCCACTTGTTTGCTTCTGGAAATGAACAGATCGGCTGTTTACGGACAAACTCAGTTCAACATAGGTAGCTCCCCCCGGTCTGCAAAACACTGATGATTTAGCCTGCAGATCCAGCGCCTGGCTCCTTGAAACTTGGAGCCAATGAGCGATGAGAAACGTGGCGAAAAAAAGAGCAGGACTTCTTACTATTGTGACATACATAGCAGTTGTTTATGGACGACGGAGTCAAAACGGCTAATACCCATCCGGATCAAATGATCCTGGAATATTGCCCGAGCATCCTCAATATGGCAAATATACAGCGGTTGTCGGTTGTTAGGTTCGAAAGGAACACCTCGTTCCAAAAAGGTACAGGTAGAAATCGGATGCTGATAGCGGGTAGTATGGGTCCTATCCTGTTGAGTATACCGATATTGGGTGGACGATCGCACCATCAGTTGTATGGTGAAACACGGATCGACCATAGACTTCCCTGGAAACGTCAGCATTTGGGTGCATTAAAATCGAACTATGGCAAATCCCCCTATTGGGAACACTATGCTGATCAAATTGTAGGGCTGTACGCACAAGAAATCAATTTGCTTTTTGACTGGAATATGCAACTGTTCACCTTTTTTGCTCGTTTGCTTTGTCCGGACACCACAATCAGAGATCAATCCGCATCAAATGAGCCTGTTTGTCAAGCTCATTTAATTGACCTTACCCAAGACATACAGTTACCCTCATATCATCAGGTGTTTGCACAGAGAACTGGCTTTTTACATAACTTATCGGTCATGGATCTGCTGTTGAATGTGGGTCATCCGCATGGGCGGCTATACCTCGAGAATTTGATCAAACCTTTCAAGTAGTTTGCCGTTACACCGGACCGAATGTCTATTTTTGCACCATGTTGAACCGTATTTGTTACCTGCAATTGTTTTTGCTCTTCAGCATGGGTGTGGTTGAGGCACAGTTCCAAGAAAGGACAATTAATATCGGCAATATCGGCGTTCATGTGACCAATGCGGGCACAATCGGCAGACCCAATGTTCGAAACGATCCCCAAGGACCACCATCGATGGAGTACCCGATCAATTCGGGTGTCGAGCATCTTTTTGAGGCTGGTCTATGGATCGGATGCATCAGCAATGGCCAGGTCACTGTTTCAACCGGCGCTGTTGATGATGCTTCAGGCTATGCAGTAGGGAAATCTGGATTCGAATTTTCGCCTTTGCCCGGAACGAGTGTCTTGACTCGTTCCAGTCTTCAGGGAAGCGAGTTTTTCAGCACATCCGCCGTGTCGCACCAAGACTATATTGTGCCGTTCACCGACGAATTTACGATCGTCCCTGGTTCCAATCAGCCCATCAACAACCATATAACCCCCCTCAATGCTCGGGTTCGGTTGGAAACCTATGCCTGGAATTTTCCGTTCGCTGATTATTTCACCATTTTTCATTATCGCATCACCAACAACAGTGCTCTTCCATGGGACTCTGTTTATTTGGGGCTATGGAGTGACCTGGTTGTACGGAATGTGAACGTAACCAACGACCGAGGAAGTGCTTTTTTTAACAAAGGTAGTTTAGGATATGACGACACACTATCTGCTCTTTATGCCTATGATGTTGCCGGGGACAGACCATTTACCAATTCCTATGGCGCCTTGCAATTTCTAGGCGTCATACAAGGGAATCAATTTTTGCATCCTGCAAATCCATTTACCCCAGGATTTAAATTAAACCCCAACTACTGGGTCTATAATGTTGCTGCCCCCGCTAATGACCTTCAGCGCTACGATCGCATGAAAAACCGTGGTGATTTTAGTCAGGCTGCTAATTTAAATACCCCAGGCAATCGTGTGCAACTGATCTCGGCAGGACCCGTGAATCGGATTGAAGCCGGCGAAACTGTGGAGTTGGTTTTCGCCGCAGTTTGTGCGCCGCAAAAGGATGATCAACCTCTCGATACTTGGTTTGCCCGTACCGACCTCAGGAAACACCTTGATTGGGCACGGCGTACATTTAATGGAGAGGACCGAAACATGAACGGAATTCTCGATCCCAGCGAGGATGCCAATGGCAATGGATTGTTGGATCGATACACCTTACCAGAGCCACCTCCTCCACCCAAAGTGCGCATTGAAAGTGGTAATCATGAGGTCACGCTTTTTTGGAGCGGAAACAGCGAAAACACAACTGACCCGATTACACAGGAGCAAGATTTCGAGGGCTACAGATTATACAGAACGGCACCAGGCGATGATCAACTGAGCAATGTTGCATCCAGAGCGACCCTATTATCGCAATGGGATAAGTCTGGAAACAATGTGGGTTACAACAATGGATTTGATGCCATCCGTTTGAATAGCCCTATATTTTTTCCGGGAGACACCACTGAATACCTTTATACATACAAACTCAATGATGTTCTCAATGGATGGCAGTATGTATACATACTCACAGCCTTCGACAGGGGCAACTCGAACATCGGACTAGAGCCATTGGAGTCGTCACGAACAGCGAATGCATTCAGGGTTTTTTCGGGCACCCCTGCCAATGAGGGCACCTCAAAAACTGTTGGTGTTTATCCCAACCCCTATCGTGCATCCGCTGCCTGGGACGGCAACACTTCCCGATCCAAAAAAATTTACTTCTATAACCTCCCAGAGGAAGCCGAAATATCCGTGTATACCTTAGGCGGTGATGTAGTGGCCCGATTGTTCCATCGTGCCCAAACTGGGTTCAATGGCAGCACAGCTGGTTGGTATTCGGTATTCGGTCTCAATCCTGATCAGAGCATTTTACCAGGTGGGGAGCATGCTTGGGATGTGCTGTCGGACAGCAAACAAACCTTAAGCAGTGGACTCTATTTATACTCTGTAATGAATATGAAATCGAGAGAAGTTCAGACCGGGAAATTGGTGATCATTCGCTGAACAAACGCTAGGCCGCTTCTGCCTGCTTTCGTCCGACCAGCAGAAAATCGAAGGCTATCACCTCACTGACATTACGCTTTACCCCATCCTTGTCGACATAGCTCCGGTTACTGATCTTGCCTTCGACCACGACTTCCATCCCCTTTTTAAGGAGTTCCATGCTTAAATTAGCCAACTTGCCCCAGCAAACCACTTGATGCCATTGGGTTTCGTTGACCTTTTCCCCTGCCTCATTGACATAGGTTTCATTGGTGGCCACGGGGAAGTTCGTGACCGATTTTCCGTTGTTGGTTTGGCGCTCCAACGGATCTGCGCCCAGGTTGCCAATAATGCGCACCTGATTTCGGATGTGTGACATAAAACAAAATTTAGTTTAGAACAGCAAAAATCGAGATGCCCGAGGAAAATAATCGTATGTCTGACGTATACTTCCGGAAGATTACGATTGACGTTCATTCACTCCTTAACAATATCCGCCATAAATAAACTTCTCCGAAAATTTTCTTCATCATACCTACAATTTTGAGCGCTTCGCAACGTTGGATGCATCTGTTTTTATGTTAACCTTTTAAAAGCTTATTTCTGATTTAATCTTATTCTCTCTGCTTCTAACCGCTTCATCGCCTGTCATATAATCACATAACATCCCCCGATAAGTCACTTAAACCGAAAAAATTCCATGAAGAAGAATTACCTGATCATCTCTGCCCTCACCTTCATCGCCCTTGGTTCGGTTGCCATGACCGCTCCTTATGTTCACGTCCTGTATAAGGAATTCTCCTTGTCTAACTCCCCAACCCGATCGACTATCACCCGGGTCAACGCCCAGATTCGGGGCATTGACGTTTCGCATCACCAAGGCCACATCAATTGGAAAAAGATTAGCGATAATAACATTGGTTTTTGTTTCATTAAGGCCACGGAAGGACGAACATTTGCAGACAAAAGGCTCGCCCAAAATTTGGAGGGCTGTGAAAAAAATGGTCTGCCTCGTGGCGCCTATCACTACTATATATTCGGATCTGATCCCGGCTTGCAGGCCAGAAATTTCATATCAAAGGTTCCCAAGAGCGCGGTGAATTTGCCACCTGTGATCGACCTCGAATATGACCGTAGATTTAATCATGCACTGCACTACAGCCACAATAAAAAACGCTTTATCCGAGAAGTTCGCGAATTAGAACGAATTTTGAGAAATCATTATGGTGTGGAACCTATTTTTTATACCAATGCGCGGTTTTATCAATCCTTAATCAAAGGAAATTTCAAGAACCCCATTTGGATGTGTGACCTTAAAAGCGATGAACTGCACTATCTAGATTCATCAAAATGGCATTTTTGGCAGTATAGTCACACTTCCCGAATCCCAGGGATCGCTGTTGCGGTTGACATGAACCTCTATAATGGCACTAAAGATGATTTTGAGAACAAATTTTTCAGTCGAAGGACCAATTAGTTTGGATTGGACTTCTAAAAATCAAAATTTTTAGCTGAATTCGGGTCGATTTGTGTTGCTACATTTGTCTAAACCCCAAATTGCGCTACCATGATGTCCCATCCTTATGCCATAGAGCCAGCCGACTCCATCTACACCACCTTAAACTGTATGAATTGTGGGGTAACCCTTATAGGTAGGCGCGATAAAAAGTTCTGTGATGATCATTGCAGAAGTTTATTTCACAATGTGACCAGTGCCGCTCATTACAACCTCATTCGAAAGACCCATACCATATTGCGAAAGAACAGAAGGATCTTGATTCTCGCCATGAGTGTCTTCCAAGAACAACATGTTGTTCCCGCTCACTGGTTAATGCAGCGGGGCTTTTCTTTCCAACATTGTACACAAAAAATCGACTGTAAGGACGATTCTCCGCTGTTGGTTTGCTATGATGTCGCCTACAGATGGCGAGAACAGGGTGTCGTGCAAATCTTGTATTGGTCGGCAGATTCTCGGGCGGCTTAGTTTCAGATTTTTCTTATCTTTGCATTCTCTTTTTGGTATTCCTGCCTATGTTCGGGTAACAAAAAGACCATGGTGATCGTAGCTCAGCTGGTTAGAGCGCCTGATTGTGGTTCAGGAGGTCGTCGGTTCGAACCCGATCTTTCACCCCATTGAAATACTTTATTGTTTCGATTTTTTGTTTTATCGCCACTACAGGCTGGTCTCAATCCTTGTATTTTCCACCGACAGGTTCAGGGAGTTGGGATACGTTATCTGCGCAGCAATTGGGATGGTGTCAGCCGGTCATGGACAGCCTGTTTACGATGCTGGATACGAACAACACCAAGGCCTTTATCCTGCTCAAAGATGGCAAAATAGTGATAGAACGTTATTTTAATGGCCATCAAGCAGCAACAAATTGGTATTGGGCCTCTGCAGGCAAAACCATAACATCCACTTTAGTTGGTATCGCACAACAAGAAAATTTCCTGCAGATTTCAGACAGCAGCAGTGATTACCTTGGAGCAGGGTGGAGCAGTCTGAGCCCCCAACAAGAGGAGCGCATCACCATTCGTCACCAACTAACCATGACGACCGGACTCGATGATCGGGTTTCCGATCTGTATTGTACGGACGACACTTGCTTGCAATACCTCGCTCCACCAGGAACCCGGTGGGCCTATCACAACGCACCGTACACACTGCTGGATCCAGTGATTGAAAACGCCACAGGAAGGACCTTGAACCAGTACATGAATCAAAAGATAAAAGCACCAACGGGGATGGATGGCCTTTTCCTGCCTCAGGGCTACAATCAAGTTTATTTCAGTACGGCCAGAAGCATGGCCCGATTCGGATTGCTTATGCTGAATCGGGGCGTTTGGGATGGCACGCCTGTGCTTGCAGACACAGCCTATTTTGGACAAATGACCCGCAGCTCACAAAACATAAACCTGGCTTATGGGTATTTATGGTGGCTCAACGGAACTACCAGCCATATGATCCCGCGTGTGCAGTGGACTTATCCGGGCGATTTTTTTCCCGATGCACCCGCCGACCTTTATGCCGCTCTGGGAAGCAATGGGCAGTTTATCAATGTAGTTCCATCCCAGAGTTTGGTTTGGCTTCGAATGGGTGATGTCCCCAATTCTGTTGCGGTTGACTACCTTCTGAACAATGAAATCTGGAAATTCATCAATCGATTTGCTTGCAGTCAACCCGCGCCATTGCAGCACATGGTTGGTCAGCTCAAATATGCAAATTCTGCCCAGACCCCTTTGGCTGGCGTGGTGGTTGACCTCATTGATAGTTCTGGGATTGCCATTGATCGGGATACCACCAGTGCTACGGGTGATTTTGAATTGGCTGCCAGGGCCGGCAGTAGGTTCCAGCTCATTCCCAATCCGAATTACAATTCTGGTGGCATCAACGCGACCGATGCCCTGCAGACGAGCCAACATTTCACCGCCAGCATGTCCTTATCACCCCTTTCGCGATCCGCGGCGGATGTGAACAGCAGCGGGAGTATCAATGCAACAGATGCGCTGAACATCAACCGAAGAACAGCCCAAGTGATTCTTGATTTTCCAGCAGGCAACTGGCGTTGGGACACAATATACAGGGTGGCAGATTCGACAACGGCCAACATCACCCTAAAAATCCAATGCACAGGCGATGTTAACGCCTCGTTTGTGCCCACCCCCACTCCCCCATTGTGGCAGCTCGACAGCTTATGGTTGTCTGCACCAGGATCAATATCAGCGCAGGTGAGCATCATCCAGCCAGGCAGTGGGATTTTTGACCGTGGAATATGTTGGAGCAGTGGCCCAGGGCCCACCATATCTGATAGCTTGCGCTCGGCAGGAAAGGGAAGCTTTCCTTTCGGGATAACCATACAGACAGGATCTGGGCCAGTATTTGTTCGCGCTTATGGACGAAATTCGGCTGGCACCTATTACTCCAATGAAAGAAGCATTTTGCCTCCTGTGTGCCCAACCTCTTCCATTCGCGACACCATGGGAAATGTTTATACAACCGTAGCCATGTCCAACCAATGTTGGATGGGGAGTAATTTGCGTACGTCTCGTTTTAGGAACGGGGATTTAATTGCATTCCCGTTGACTGCCCAAAGCTGGTCATCAACGTTCACGCCTGCCCACAGCATCTACAACAACAGTGCAACCAACGACAGTATTTATGGGCGGCTTTATAATGCCTATGCAGCGGCCGATTCCCGTGGCTTATGTCCAACTGGATGGCATGTTCCAACCGACACAGAATGGAATTCTCTTACAAACACCCTAGGCGGAAGCCTTACGGCGGGCTTTGCCATGAAAAACACTTCGGGATGGGCTTCCTCCGGAAATGGAACCAATAGTTCGGGCTTTACCGCCCTTCCTTCGGGCTTTAGGAGGGAAACAGGCGCTTTCGACGGAATATTGAACCATGCTTATTGGTGGTCATCCACTTCTGTACCCACCAACAGTGCGAATGCTTATCACAGAAGGGTATCGTTTAACGCACAGAATGTATTCCGCGACAACAGCGATAAGCGTTTGGGCTATTCGATCAGATGCATTCTCGATTAATCCTCTACACCAAAAATCACCGCCTCCGACTCTTTCTTTTTGCGTTTTTTGAAGCATTGCGCTCCAAGCCTCCCAACGGATTTTTGGATGGAAAAAGTTCATAACCACCACGATTGGGGTTTTGAAGAACCGAAAACTGAATTTGCTCAGATGCCTGTATTTTTAATTGGCCCTCCCATTGAAAACCTGGCACAGAATCTTCTCCGGAAGGCACCTCCGTGGGCGGCCAAAGTATGCCCTCTGGCTTTCCTAAAAACACCATACGGTTTGGGCGCTGACGGGTGAAATACATATAGAGTGAGTCAGAGGTTATCCGATTTAAACCAATGTATCCGCTGTCGTCGCCCGTCACGTGGTAGAGAACAAGGGAACGCGCTATTGCCTGGAGTGATTGAATGGCGCCTGAATCATAGTTGATCTCGATTCGGGCAGCAGTTATTTGATGGAATAAACTATCGTTGACCCGATCGGCGAGCACCCCGCCTTCTGGCAGCACCAGCATTCCAGCATTCTTGCCCTGAAATTTCACTTTCATCAAGGGTCCACTGAGTTGGAAGGAGGCGGGCCAAATCAGTGGCGATCCTATAAGCAGGGCCGAACTGTCGGATTGATGGTATATCAATGAGTCGCAACGCATCACGGCATCGGTCGATTGTCCGGCGACCTTTCCCCATGCAAAAAATAACCAACTGCTGTCGGCTTGCGCGCCTTTTTTGGCGCTTGGGATAGGTCCGGCGTTTACTTGAGGCGCCTTCAAAGCAATGATGGTATCGGCAGTGAGGTTGAATGTATCGCGCGGTAGAGGATCCTGTTGAACAGGCTTAAAGTCGGGGGATGAGTCGTCCGCTTCAGCGCCAAATGACCGAAGTAGGGGATTGCCCCAAGCTTTATAGGATGAACGAGTGCGATCAAATTGCAAACACCTAGCCCTAATCTCAAAGTCTTGTACTGTATCAATCCACTGAACACGACCACTTGCCTTTCCCGACCCCCGATTTTGGTCGACATACAAGCTATCTGACCACAAGAAATAACGATTTTCTTGACGCATCGAGCAATTCGGAAAGAAATGACCGAATTTTGAGCGCAGTTCATACCACCCCCCACTGGTTTCCATTTCTGTTCCCCGACCAGAGAAATTGGTAGGTGCTATAAAGTACATTCGACCCGATTTCCTG
>Ga0214923_10001279_pt1 | contig 35988 bp, 34 predicted proteins | sample LL1510_MetaG_FD_177993 | JGI IMG/M metagenome (GOLD analysis project Ga0214923, IMG submission 177993) | Freshwater microbial communities from Lake Lanier, Atlanta, Georgia, United States - LL-1510 | ecosystem: Environmental > Aquatic > Freshwater > Lake | place: USA: Georgia | collected...
ACGCGGCATGGCTGGTTCAGACTTGCGTCCATTGACCAATATTCCCTACTGCTGCCTCCCGTAGGAGTCTGGTCCGTATCTCAGTACCAGTGTGGGGGATCATCCTCTCAGACCCCCTAGCCATCGTTGCCTTGGTGGGCTATTACCCCGCCAACTAGCTAATGGCACGCATGCCCATCTCCAACCGCAATGCTTTAATGGCTGAACCATGCGGTTCTACCATCTTATGCGGTATTAATCCCGGTTTCCCAGGGCTATTCCCCAGTTGGAGGTAGGTTGCATACGCGTTACGCACCCGTTCGCCACTCTCGCAGAACCATTGCTGGTCCTGCTGCCGTTCGACTTGCATGTATTAGGCCTGCCGCTAGCGTTCATCCTGAGCCAGGATCAAACTCTCCATAGTATGTAAAAAAAATTAATTATTTGTCTTTGTGTGAATCTTGGGGGAAGCACGTCATCCTCACGGACGGACGCATTCCTTACTTTGGTATTCAGTATGTCAAAGAACGATGCCCGAACAGCTTCCGGGCAAAGCGGACGCAAAGGTAAAACCCGAAAATCCCATTTGCGACCTCATAAGCGGGATTTTTTTTGGAAAAAATCGAGGAGCTGTTATTCAAGGACTTACCTTAACTCCGCGATTTTTTCGGGACGACAAAGGTAGCGCATTTATGCTTTTTGCGCCTGCTATTCCCTTTTTTGTGGAAAACTAAAAGGTATTCGTGGCCAAAAGCACCAAGGTACAGGCCTGAATGCACTCGATGCCCCTTGCGCGCAGTGCCTCTTCCAGGGCCGGGTTTTCGGTACCCGGATTGAAAAGAATCCGTCGGTATTCCTTGACCATGAGGGTTTCTATCCAAGAGACTTGGGCAGTCGGCCCCAAATACAAGGTGATGGTATCGGGTCTAAAGGAATTCTCCAAGGGCCATTGGTTATGGATGGGCATACCATCGACATCCCCCGAACGCTGACCCAGCAAATAACAAGCATGCCCTTTTTGTTTTAAAAGAATGGCGGCGCGGTAAGCGTAGCGATCAGGATTGGCAGACGCGCCAAGGACCAAAACATTCATCGTAGGTGGTTTTCAATTAAAATTTCCCCATGGCGGGCTAAGGGTTGGGGAATTGAACCGAAAGAGCATCAACACTACGCCGCGCATCCAGGATTGCGCTCATTATTCCGCCTGCGTAACCCGCCCCTTCGCCTACCGGGTAGAGGTTGGTGCAATCGGGATGATGAAGTCCAACAGGAACCCGCGGAACCCGTACTGGAGAGGATGTTCGCGATTCAGGACCGGCGACAACCGCCCCCTCATCAAACAAACGAGGCCACTTTTTGGCCCATTGTTTCAAACCATTGGCAAGCCTTGCTTGAATAGCAGGCGGGTACAAACGATGCAATTCGCTGGCCTTGGTACCTGGTCGATAAGAACAAGGCTCTAACAAAGCACTTGGTCTGCCGAACACAAAATCTCTTAAATTTTGGGCAGGAGCCCATTGGTGACCACCCCCCATGGTCAGGGCGTTCCTTTCGATCTGCTCTTGAAAGCGAAGAAGGGCCAAAGGATCATCGCTGCGGGCCTTGGGGATATCCGCAAGATGGATCTCGGTCACCCAGCCCGCGTTGGCGGTGCGGTTGTTGCGTTTGCTGGGGGACCAACCGTTGGTCACAACCTGGTCAACGGAAGTGGAACAGGGAGCCATAATGCCCCCGGGACACATGCAAAACGAATACACACCCCGGCCATCCACCTGCTCCACCACCGCATAAGAAGCGGCCGGCCAACCTTCGGTCAAGCCCCCTTCTCTCCGGTACCTCCATCGGTTGATCCAGTCCTGGGGATGTTCAATGCGAACGCCCATGGCCAAGGGTTTTGCCTGCAATTCCAAACCAGCTCGCAACAACATGTCAAAAACATCTCGCGCGCTGTGTCCGGTGCATAGCATGACGGTCTCAACGGGGATCCGCTCGCCGTTCTGCAATTCCAAGGCCCGAATCTTGGTTTTGACACGCTCCAACCCCACCACGCGCTTGTTAAAATGGATGCAACCGCCTCCCTCCAAAACGGTCTGCCTGGCTTTTTCGATTAAGGCAGGCAATTTGTTCGTACCAATATGAGGATGAGCATCGTACATAATCTGCACAGGGGCCCCCAAGTCAACCAAAAGGCGGAGTACGGTGGCAACATCGCCCCTTTTCGTTGCCCGGGTGTACAATTTACCATCGCTAAAAGTGCCAGCCCCCCCTTCGCCATAACAATAATTTGACTCAGGGTTGAGTCGCCCTTCCCGGCTGAGCAAAGCAACTTCCCGCCTTCGTTCACGCACGGCCTGTCCCCTTTCCCAAACCACAGGCCGCCAACCCCGCTCAAGGCACCTCAATGCAGCAAAAAGACCGGCAGGGCCCGCGCCGATTATATTCAAAACGGGTGCATTTTCGGGCAATTGGACGGGCTCAAAGGGCTTCCCCCGGGCCGAAACAGCTTCGGGAGAGCCGGAATCCGCCGCAAGAACACTCACCAAAGGACGAGAACCCCTTGCATCCAGGCTTCGACGTAGAATGGTCAGGCCTGCGGGTGCCGAATCAGGATAGCGATTTCGCAGAAAACCCTCCAAATCCGCGACCGCGTAGGCCTCAGCCGGATCAAGCTCAAATCGATGCGTTGCCATGGACAAATTTCCGTTGTGGATGCAAATATGAGGGCAGCCAGACCTTATCCACCGAAAATCCCCACTTATCCACCTGGATTCTTGGCTTATACACGATCCGGTGCCGTATCCTCGGAAAATGAGGAAAAGAAAAAACCAATAACAAAAAAGAGGAGCGGCCAAAAGCCTAAGTTTGTGGGATGGAACCCACCAATACTTTGCTCAAAAAGCGCGGCGTGGGCCGCAGCACCCTCCCTACCATTGCAGGCCTGGGAGGCAAATTACCACCGCAGGCCCTTGAGGTAGAACAAGCGGTTCTGGGTGCCTTGATGTTGGAAAAAGAGGCCCTTTCCCAGGTTATCGACCTTCTGCACCCGGATGTTTTCTACATGGAGAAGAACCGCTGGGTTTTTGAGTCCATTCGCCTCCTTTTCGAAAAATCCGAACCGGTGGATATATTGACCGTCACCCAAGAGCTCAAGTCCTTGGGGCGTTTGGAGGAAGTTGGCGGATCCTACTACATTGCCGAGTTAACCAACCGCGTCAGCTCATCCGCTAACATTGATTACCATGCGCGCATTCTCTTGGAAAAATACATATTGCGAGAGCTCATTCATTTATCGGGGGATATGTCCACCGAAGCCTTTGATGATACAACGGATGTCTTTGAATTGTTGGATCGTTGCGAAACAAGACTCTTTGGGATTGCTGACCGTAACATAAGACGAAATGGGGACGGAATTCACGATTTGGTCCAAAAGGCCTTCAAACAAATTCAAGCCGTTTCCCAACAGGCGGATGGATTATCGGGCATCCCTTCCGGTTTTACTGAACTGGACCGCCTGACCTCGGGCTGGCAGAGAGGAAGCCTGAATATTATAGCAGCGCGACCCGGTATGGGTAAAACGGCGTTTGTCCTGAGTCTTGCACGCAATGCCGCCGTTGATTTTCAGAAAGGCGTGGCGTTCTTTTCGCTCGAAATGTCGGGCATTGAGCTAATCAACCGCCTTTTGTCCTCCGAAACAGAAATAGAAGGAGAAAAACTCAAAAAAGGCAAACTCGCACAGCACGAATGGATCCAGTTGAGTAGTCGCACGGATAGTTTGACCAGGGCTCCCTTGTACATTGACGACACCCCTCAACTTACGCTTTTTGAGTTACGAGCCAAGTGTCGACGCCTTAAATCCAAACACGACATACAACTTATTGTTATTGATTACCTGCAACTCATGGGCGGTGGGTCCAACGACGCATCCGGCATGAACCGCGAGCAAGTCATTGCGTCCATTTCTCGCGGACTCAAAGCCCTGGCCAAAGAGTTGGAGGTTCCTGTGATTGCATTGAGTCAGTTAAGCCGTCAGGTCGAAGTTCGAGGAGGAAACAAAAAACCAATGTTATCCGATCTTCGTGAATCAGGAGCCATCGAACAAGATGCAGATATGGTCATGTTTATTTACCGCCCTGATTATTACAACATGGAAGGCGAGGGTTATCCTGACCAAGCTCAAATCATTGTTGCAAAACACAGGAATGGGCAAACCGGGGAGATTAATTTGAGGTTCCAAGCCAAATACGCCCGCTTTGTGAATCCAGGAGGACCGGGGGGCGCCGCTGATTTTTCGGGACGGCGGGATCCCAACGAACCCAACAACCCTTTCTCCGGTTTGGACCGAACCTTTCCCTCCCGCCTGAACGAGATGGATGAAGGGCCTGCGCCCTACTAAAAAACATCTTGGGGATGAAGGATGCCCGCTTGATAGAAGAACCCATTATTCCCTCAGCTTGGGGTCCTTTTTTGGAAGAGTGGGGAGCCCTTAATGCCTTGCAAGGGCCCCTCAAAAATCTCCGACGGGCCCTTGCTCAAAACGAAGTCGTTTACCCCGAATCCAGGCATCTTTTTAGGGCCTTGGAGGCCGTGCCTCCCGAAGGGGTTCGGGTGGTTTTGCTGGGTCAAGACCCCTACCCCGGAGCAGGGCTGGCCACCGGACTCAGTTTTGCGGTGCCAGCCCATGTCCCGGCGCCGCCCTCCCTGCTTAACATCGCCAAAGCCTTGGAATGGGATCGGCAGGCCTGCGTAAACGAGGGTCAACCCCAACTCATGGAGGAACCTATTCGTTGGTTAAACCAGGGACAAGGCAGCGGTTCCCTCCCGGATCTCCCAAGATGGGCCGAACAAGGGGTTCTTTTGCTCAACGAGACGCTCACGGTCCGGGCCGGCGCACCGGGTTCGCATCGAAGTTGGGGCTGGGGGCGGTGGACCGCCAAAGTTTTGGAAGGTTTGGCCCAAACCCAAAAACCCATGGTGTGGATGTTATGGGGCAAAGAAGCCCAAAAGCATCGGAACCCGCGTGTTCATTGCCTGGAGGCGGTGCATCCTTCACCCCTGTCGGCCTACCGGGGCTTTGTGCATTGTCGGCATTTTTCGCAGGCCAATCAACTTTTGCGGGCTTATCTTTAGGGCCATGACCAAAGCACCTTTCTGGACCTCCAAGAGAGTCCTGGAATTGGAAGAATCCCAAACCTTGGCGATGGCTGCCCGCAGTCGTGCCCTGGCCGAACAAGGAATCGAAATCATCAACTTAAGTTTGGGTGAACCGGATTTTGATACCCCGGATCATATCAAAGCCGCAGCCTGCCGGGCGGTTGAAGATAATTTCTCGCATTACACCCCGGTTGCCGGATACGCTGATTTGAGGACGGCGGTTTGTCAAAAAATGAATCTTGAATTGGGCTGGACGGTAGAACCCGGTCAAGTCATCTTTAGTACGGGGGCCAAACAAAGCCTGATTAATGTCTTGTTATCGGTACTCAATCCCGGAGATGAAGTTTTGTTGCCCGCACCTTATTGGGTCAGTTATGCCGGGATGGTTCAAATGGCCGAAGCCAAAGCCGTGGTGGTGGTGGGCTCCCCTTCCAACGGGTACAAGGTCTTGCCCGAGCAACTGGAAAATGCCATCACCACCAAAACCCGTATGCTCTTGTATTCTTCGCCTTGCAACCCCAGCGGGGCGGCCTACACCGCGGAGGAATTGGAGGCCTGGGCCCAAGTCCTGCGCCGCCACCCTGAGGTCTTGGTGGTTTCGGATGAAATCTACGAGCACATACGTTTTGAGGGAACGCATGCCAGCATCATTCAATGCGAAGGCATGAAGGACCGCACCGTGGTAGTGAATGGCATGTCCAAAGGCTATGCGATGACCGGTTGGCGTTTAGGCTATGCAGTGGCTCCCCCCGAAATTGCAGAGGCCTGTGTCAAATTGCAGGGGCAGTATACCTCCGCCACCTGTTCCATTGCCCAGCGGGCCGCCTTGGCGGCCCTCACCGGTCCCATGGAACCCACTTACCGGATGCGTGAAGCCTTTCGTCAACGCAGAGATTTGTTTTACAAAGCCATGGAGGGTCTCTACGGCTGGGAATGCCCGCTTCCGCAGGGCGCTTTTTATCTTTTCCCACGCATTGCTGCGTGGTTCAAACTTTCATGGAGAGGTGAGCCCCTGGGTCATGCCGAGAGGGTTACATCGTTTTTACTTGAAGAGGCCCGTGTCGCCACCGTAGCAGGCGATGCCTTTGGTTGCCCGGACTGTCTACGCTTATCCACGGCCAGTTCAGAAGACAAACTTTTGGAAGCCGCCCAGCGAATCCGGTCGGCCATCGAAGAACGATTGGGTGAACACCGTGTTGGCTGATTTGCCGGTTTGGCCCTCGCTACGAATTTTGGTGGCAGGGGATTTAATCCTGGATACCTATGGGATTGGTCAAGTAAGTCGTCAATCTCCCGAAGCAGCCGTTGAGGTTTTGGACTTGCTCGAATGGCAACACCGGGTAGGAGGTGCCGGCAACGTTGCCCTCAACCTGGTCGGGTTGGGCCATGAAGTTCGACTCTTGGCTACGGTGGGCCAAGATCCAGAGGCAAGCATTCTTCGTGGCTTGCTCCACCATGCTGGGGTTAGCGACCGATACTTGGGGACCCTTTCGGGTGTTCCAACGACCCACAAAACCCGTTTTCTCGACGGTGAAAGACACCTTTTGAGGGTTGACCGGGAACAAAGGAACCCTCAAGATCCGGCCATTGATTTGCTTTTGGAACAAGGTTTGGACCAGGCCTTGGATGGCTGCAACGCCCTGGTTTTGCAGGATTACGAAAAAGGGTTTTTCAACCCGGTGCGCATCGCTCGCTTCATCCAATTGGGCCGTGAACGGGGTATCCCCGTTTGTGTTGACCCCAAGCATTTACATTTTTGGGAATTCCAAGGGGTGGACCTGTTCAAGCCCAACCTCAAGGAACTAGAACAGGCCTTGGGTCGCAAAATCCGAACCGATAACCAGGAATTGGAACAGGCCTGTGCCGAGGCAAGGGAACGGCTGAATTGCCGATTGCTGCTGGTAACCATGGCCGATATGGGGCTCTGCTGGATGGATGAGCAAGGGTTTGGTCGTTTGGAAACAAGTCCCATCGCGGTGGTGGATGTCTGCGGAGCGGGGGACTCGGTGATTGCTGCCGCTGCCTGTGCCTTGGCCTCGGGCATGGAGGTCCGCCATATTGCCGCCTGGTCCAATCTTTGTGGTGGGCTGGCTTGCCTCAAATCCGGGACACAGCCTTTAGTTTTGGCAGAGGTTCTTCGTCATTTGAATACACCCACACCCAAATAAATCGGCCTTGCCCTTTTTTCAATCCGCCTGGTTTCTGCACCTACTCCGTTGGCAAGCGCCGGTAGAGGCCGTTTTGGTGTGGATTCGTTCCATAGGCACCTTGGCATCCGTGGCCTTAATGGTCTTGTATTTTGGTTTTCCCCTAAGCCTGGAGGGGCAATTTGAGGTCATCAATTACCAGAATTCCCTGATTGGGATTTTTGGGATTCGTTACCTCATTCGCTGGCTCTACGCACGCTTTGGCTTGTCTTATTTGGTAGCGAACCCTTTGGAAACTCTGCTGCTGGGACTTTGGGCCTTGGAAGGCCTCTTGGTCGGAGTCGGACACCCATGGTTTGCGAGCCAGGTCGTGTCTTTTGATCAGCTTCTACCCTACGCTTGGTTTGTGCATACCCTGGCTGTAGGATTGGCCGGACAGGAAATCGTCCGCCTCAGCAATTCAGTGGTCACCATTCAACTCAAACCGGCTGCAACCCTTATCTTTTCATTTCTTGTGTTAATCTTAGCAGGGACAGGGCTGCTGATGTTGCCTCAAATGAGCGTGGGAAGGTATGGACTGGGGTTTGAGGATGCCCTTTTTACCTCGGTTTCAGCGGCTTGTGTTACCGGTTTGTCCACCATCGATGTTGGTCAGGTCTTAACCCTCAAAGGTCAATGGGTCTTGATGGGACTCATTCAGTTAGGAGGCATTGGCATTCTAACTTTTGCGACTTTTTTTGCCCTTTTTTTGAAAAAAGGGGTGGGGATTTCCCACCAAGCGATGATCAAGGATTTTATGTCCGAAGAGACCTTGTTTGACGCCAAAAAACTTTTGGGTCAAATCATCTTTTTTTCACTGCTCTTTGAATTGGGTGGGGCCCTGCTCATCTATCTAGCCTGGCCGGTGGAAGCCCCCTTTGCTGATCAACCATCGGTCAAAGCCTTTCACTCGATTTTTCATTCCATATCTGCTTTTAACAACGCTGGCTTTGCATTGTACACCGCCGGTTTAGCCGAACCTTTCCTGTACCATGCCCCTGTCCTTCGCGTGGTTATTGCATTGTTAATTGTTTTTGGAGGCCTGGGATTTCCGGTGCTGCGCGATCTTTTGGGTTACCGTCAGGTAGCAGCCAGGTTGCGAGCCCCCTGGAAAAAATGGAAGCTTTCGACTCGAATTTCGGTTTGGACGGCCATTATCCTGCTTGTGTTCGGAACCTTGCTTTTTGGGATGCTGGAATACAGGATCGGTGGCACGCTGGAGGGACAGAGCCCGGCTCGAATTTTGATTGATTCTTTTTTTGCATCGGCTTCCGCTCGAACGGCAGGTTTTAACACGTTGGATGTCTTGAGTTTTGGAGTGCCTGCCTGCCTGCTCATGATTTTCTTAATGTTCATTGGAGGAGGATCCGGTTCAACGGCGGGAGGCATCAAAACCTCCACCTTTACCCTCTTGGTACTGGCCGTTTGGTCGACAATCCGTAACAAAAGACAACTGGAACTTGGCGGACGCTCCATTCCTTTTGAACTCCTGAACAAGGCCTATACCATTTTCTTTTTTTCGGCGACCTATGTCTTTGGCTGCACCTTTGTTTTGGCGGTCCTGGAACCCACGATTCCTATCCTGGACTTGGTGTTTGAAGAAGTTTCGGCTTTTTGTACCGTCGGCCTCAGCAGGGGCCCAACCATGGCCATGGGTTCAGAAGGCCGCGCTATTCTGATGTTATCGATGTTTGTAGGCCGGGTAGGAACCCTCACCCTGGCCTTTGCGCTGGCTTCCAAAAGCGAGAACCAGAATTACAGCTTTCCCAAAGCCCACGTGCTTATTGGTTAGGATTGGCGAATGGCTTCGACCGGATCCATGCGTCCGGCACGGATTGCGGGCAAAACACCTGCAATAAGACCTATAAAGGCTGAAATAACACAGGCAGTGGTCACGTTTTTCCAAAGAAGAACCAATTCTTGGTCCAACCAGGCGTTGAGGACCGCAACGGTCAATGCAACCCCTAGAAGGCCAAGGATGCCCCCCATCAAACTTAGAACCACTGATTCAATCAAAAACTGAAGAATCACAAAGGATCGCTGCGCCCCCAATGCCATTTGAATGCCAATTTGAGGGGTCCGCTCGTAAACAGAAACAAACATGATGTTGGCAATCCCAAAGCCACCCACCAACAACGAAAATCCGCCGACCAACCAGCCGATAAGGCCCAAGGTTGCAAAGGTGTTCTGAAGCTGGTTGGCAATCAAAGAAAGTTGATTGAGCGCGAAGTTGTCTTCTTTGCGAGGGGAAAGCCGGCGAATGGCCCTCATGTTTCCCTTCAATTCGGCTTTGAATTCAGAAGCGGGGACGCCGGGTCCTGGTTTTGCGATCAACAACGGGTAAAAGTCCTCAAATCGATTGCCTTTGATTTTTCGGAGCCATTGCAAAGGCAGAATAACCACCTCATCCAAACTGGTATTGGCTGAATTATTTCCTTCCATTCGAACAACCCCTACAACCAAGGCATTTTGACCCATGGCGCGGATGTTTCGACCAACTGCTTTTTCGGCTGATCCAAACAAGTCCTGGGCCAACTGGGCGCCCAATACCACCCTTCGAGCACCGGACGCGGATTCCCCGGGTTGAAAAAACCGGCCCTGCTCAAGTTCAAAGGATCGCAATTGAGGGTAATCATGGGAAACCCCGTAGGCCTTGACCTCTTCACGTACCCGGCCAGTCGTCGTCAATTTGTCCAATTCCAAGTCCACCATCATCGCCACCTTGGCTCTGTTACGGCTCCGCTGCTGCAATTCGATAAACTCTCGATACGATGGTTGAGGCCTGGCCATGTATTTCCACCAAGGGTACTCCGAATTAAAGCCCCACGGCCACTTTTCCACATAAACGACCTCGTTTCCCATGCTCGCCAAGGAACTCCGAATTTGTAATTCCCAGGAATCCACCAAGGTGAGAACGGTGATAACCGTGAAGATTCCGATTGAAATCCCCAACAAGGACAGAAAGGTCCTCAAGCGATTGGACCAAAGCGAAAAAAAGGCCATCCTTGCCCCTTCTCGTAAAGGAAACCATCCCATGCCTGTTTTTGAAACGATACCCTGCAAAACGATTCGAATTAACGCCTCAAGTTTACATTATCTTTGGGCTTTCTTCCCAAAAAACACCCCTGCCCTTGAAATTATCCGAATTTAAATTCGAGCTCCCCTCCAGCCTGATCGCCGCCCAACCGCTTGCAAACCGGGATGATTCTCGGATGATGGTGATCAACCGCAAGACCCAAACCATCGAACACCGGCAATTCAGGGATATCCTGGAACTGTTCGGCGAAGGCGATAGCCTGGTTTTGAACAATTCCAAGGTCTTTAGGGCCCGTATGTACGGAAACAAGGAGAAGACCGGCGCCATGATTGAGGTCTTTTTGTTGAGGGAATTGAATCCTGCGATGAGAATGTGGGATGCCTTGGTCGACCCGGCGCGCAAAATTCGGGTGGGTAATAAACTCTATTTTGGAGAGAACGACGAATTAATCGCCGAGGTTGTGGACAATACCACCTCCCGTGGCAGAACCATTCGATTCATTTTCGATGGCGATGACGAAGGCTACCGCAAAGCCCTCACCACCTTTGGAGAAACCCCTCTACCCAAAGAAATGGGAAGAGATGTGCAGCCCGAGGACGAGGAACGCTACCAGACCATTTTTGCTAAACGAGTGGGCGCTGTTGCGGCTCCAACAGCCGGCATGCATTTCAGCAGGGCTGTCCTCAAGCGTATGGAGTTGAAAGGCATTGAAACCCCCGAAATCACCTTGCATGTCGGCCTAGGAGTCTTTAAACCGGTCGAGGTGGAAGATCTTACCAAACACAAACCTGAATCGGAGTTTTTTGAGGTGGATGAAACCGCAGCCCAGGTTATCAATCGCAGTCTCCTAAACAACCACCGGGTCTGCGCCGTGGGAACCACCACCCTCCGGGCCTTGGAAGCCTCCATGTCGGCGGGTCGTAAAGTCAAACCCACGACCGGCTGGACCGACAAATTCATGTTTCCTCCCCATCATTTCCAATTGGCCGACTCCCTCTTGACCAATTTTCAATTGCCTGAGTCAACGTCCCTCATGATCGCATCATCCTTTGCCGGTCAGGAGTTTTTGAGAGAAGTGTATCGTGTTGCAATCAGTGAAAAATATCGCTTTTTCGCTTACGGGGACGCGCTTCTGATTCTTTAGTTTTTTTAATTTTTCTAAATATTCCTTATGGAATGGTTGGTCTCTTTGTTGACGTTGACAGTCCTTGAAATTGTACTGGGCATTGATAACATTATATTCATTTCCATCCTTACCGACAAACTCCCGGCTGTGGAGCGTCGCAAAATTCAGCGTCTGGGCTTGCTCTTGGCCCTTGGATTTCGGATTATTTTGTTGTTGAGCATTAGCTGGTTGTTAGGACTGACCGAAGCCCTGTTCACCCTGGGCCCTTGGACTCCCAGCACCAAAGACCTGGTCTTGTTGGGCGGTGGACTCTTCCTTTTGGCGAAAACAACCTCGGAATTGCATACCAAGGTCAACCACCTGGAACATCGCGGGGACCCTGCCGAAAATGATTCCTCCAAAAAGAAGGCAGCCAAAGCCGGCACCTGGCTCATTGCCCAAATCGTGTTGATTGATATAGTTTTTTCCTTTGACTCTATCTTGACGGCCATCGGCCTCAGTGATCAGATCCAGGTGATGATTGCCGCGATTGTTATTTCGATGGGCGTCATGTTGGCTTTGGCAGATCAAATAGGGCAATTCATCCAAAAGCAGCCATCACTCCAAATTTTGGCGCTCTCCTTCCTGATGTTAATCGGATTTATGCTCTTGGTGGAAGGCTTCCACTTTGAGGTGCCCAAAGGATATTTGTATTTCGCCCTGGCTTTTTCGACCACGGTGGAACTCCTGCGTCAGCGCTTTGAGCGCAAGCAACCAGGAGCTTAGTACTCGTCTTCGTTAAAAAAGAAATCGTCCTTGGTCGGATAATCCGGCCAGATTTCTTCAATGGTTTCGTAGGGCTCCCCGTCGTCTTCGAGTTCTTGTAGGTTTTCGATTACCTCCATGGGGGCCCCTGACCGAATCGCGTAATCGATCAATTCCTCCTTGGTGGCGGGCCAAGGGGCGTCTTCGAGGTGCGAAGCCAATTCGAGCGTCCAATACATAGGTGATTTTGAATTGTAGGCAAAGATAGACGATTCGGGCAACGAGTCAAGTCCCCCGCGCAGGGTTCCACAAAGTGGCTTCGCAACCCCTGGCACGGAGTATTTCCCTAGCCAAGACAAAGAGATAATCCGACAATCGATTCAAGGTGATGATTGCTGGAGCCAGCCTATCCCCCTCTTCGGGAAGGGCTTCGGTCAAGGCTACGGCTTGTCGCTCAGCACGGCGACAAACGGTGCGAACCACCTGACACATGGCTGAAACCGGATGGCCCCCGGATAGGATAAAATTTCGGAGGGGTGGCAAACCCGCATCCAGGCGGTCCATTTCCAGTTCCAAGGCAGGAACCAAATCAGCCGGTAGGGCCGGCAGTTTCCAGGCCAACACCTGGTCCGCGTTCTCGGCAGCCAAATGCGAGCCCAGGGTGAACAAAGCTTCTTGGATACGGGTCAAGAGGTCCCGGTAGGCATCCATCCCCTCCTGCTCCTTGAGAAGGCCCATCCAGGCATTCAGTTCATCAAGGGTGCCGTAGGCTTCAAGCCGGGGGTCCGATTTGGAAACCCGTTGGCCTCCCAACAAGGAACTTTGACCAGCATCCCCGGTTTTGGTATAAATTTTCATGCGGGGTTGTTCGTAGGTGATTGTGAAAAGGAAACAACACGCATGGGCTCTTGGTTCTGATCGGATTCGACCACCCCGTCTTTGAGGCGGACCATTCGATGGGCATGCCGTGCGATGTCTTCTTCGTGGGTGACCAAAACGATGGTATTCCCCAAGCCATGAATCTTGGCAAAAAGCTCCATGATTTCAACGGAGGTTTTGGAATCAAGGTTACCGGTTGGCTCATCCGCCAAAATCAAGGAGGGTCGATTGACCAAAGCACGGGCCACCGCAACACGTTGCCTCTGACCCCCGGATAGTTCGTTGGGTTTATGTGAAACCCGATCGCCTAGACCCACTTGATTCAAAACCTCGAGGGCCCTTTCTCGGCGCTTGGCTACCGGAATTCCAGCATAAATCAATGGCAAAGCCACGTTATCCAAAGCAGAAAGGCGGGGCAACAAATTGAAAGTCTGAAAGACAAACCCAATTTCTTTGTTACGAATCTGCGCCAATTGACGATCGTTCAAACCGGCAACGTCCTGGCCGTTAAGCCAATAGGAACCAGCACTGGGGGAATCAAGGCAACCGATGAGGTTCATCAAGGTGGATTTCCCAGAACCTGAAGGCCCCATTAAAGCCACGTATTCATTGCGTTCTATGCTCAAATCCACTCCTCGAAGGGCGTAGATGGTTTCATCGCCCATTCGGTACAATCGTTGGATTCCCCGGAGGGCAATGACCGTTTTATCCTGGATCATCCTCCTGATTTCTTAAGGACTTTTGGAACGCGGAAATAATCGGAGTCCTTGGCGGGCGCATTCATGAGGGCTTCATCGTGGGTGGTTTCCGCAATCACCCGATCTTCACGGGGTGGTAAACCATCAACATTCATATAAACCAAGGGCTCAACCCCTTCGGTTGGGGCTTGGTCCAAGACCCTGGCGTATTCCAGGAAACGATTCATGTCTTGGAGCATGGCTTCGGCCCGGTCCGGATCCCATTCCAAACGGGCCAGGTGGGTGATGCGTTCAAGGGTTTCTAGGTTGACCTTCATGGGCTCAAATGGGGGTGTTTGTATGAATCGGGGCGGTCCGGGACAAATCTTCGGCGATGACCTCGAAGCAACGATTGCGCAGGCTCCTTTCGTCCGTATTTAACTCGGTGACCTCCAATGGTTCCAGCAACCTTACCCGACACAATCCGGGTCGCAAAAAATGGAAGGAGCATTCGGGAAGGATTTTCCAAGTATCTGGCAAAGATACGGGCAAGATCGTGGCCCCTTGTTGAAGCGCCATCGCAAAGGGTGATACCCGGAAAGGGGACATGTGGGGTGCCTGCCCCAAAATTCCACCTTCAGGAAAGACCACCACCGCCGAACCTTGGGTCCAAAAGGCCTCCGCCCGCTGGTAGGCCTTCACCGATCCATGAGCCGAACCGCGGGGAATCCCGATGTCCATGGTTCGAAAAAAATGTCGAAAAAACGGAATGCGTAGAAGTTCAGACTTCGCCACAAAATGCAAATCCAGCGGAAGCGCAGCGGCCAAAACCGGGATATCCAGGTATGAAAAATGATTGGCCACAATCAAGAGCCTGGGCCTATCCAAAGGTAGCTGGCCCTCCAAACGAATACGAATTCCGAACAAAAAAGCAATGCTTCGACCCCAAACCCTTCGCCAACGCAAAGCCAGTTTGTAGCGTCCTGGATCAGCCATACACCATCGAAAAAATGGATACGATAACCCAAAAAAGACACCGAAGTAAAGCAGACAGAGGTAAGCCCTGAACCGGTAATACCCAAAACGCAACGGGTGTTGGCGTATGCTCTGGTATAGTTCGTCGGCGCTTTGGGGAGCGGGGCCTGAAAGGGGCATAACGGGTCAAGATAAGGCGCCCACCCCGTATTTTGCACCATGGAGAATAAGATCAAAGTCGTATCGGGCATACGTTCAACGGGCCGCCTTCATTTGGGCAATTACCTGGGGGCCCTTCGTCAGTTTGTGGACATGCAAGCCCGTCACGATTGTTATTTTTTTATTGCCGACTACCACGCCCTGACCACCCACCCGGAACCCAGCTTGGCCGGACAACGGGTCCGCACCGTTTTGGCTGAATACCTGGCCGCAGGATTGGACCCGGAGCAATGCACGCTGTATGTCCAAAGCGATTTGCCTGAAACAGCCGAATTATACCTCCTCCTGAACATGCACGCCTATGTTGGGGAATTGGAGCGCTGCACCTCCTTCAAGGACAAGGTCCGCTCCCAGCCCAACAACGTCAATGCCGGCCTGTTGACCTACCCCGTGCTCATGGCAGCGGATATTTTGATTCATCGGGGCCAACAAGTTCCGGTCGGCAAAGACCAAGAACAAAACCTGGAAATGGCCCGCAATTTTGCTCAACGATTCAACCACTTTTACAAGGTGGATTGGTTCCCGGAGCCTCAGCCGTATCGGGCCTCCCAGAGTAGCGAACTCATCAAGGTTCCAGGCTTGGACGGTAGCGGCAAAATGGGGAAATCCGAAGGCGAAGGCAATGCCATCTTTTTGGCGGAGGATCCCGCCTCCATTCGCAAGAAAATCATGCGCGCCGTCACCGATACCGGCCCCACCCAACCCAACACTGCACCGGAAGGTGCCGTCGCCAATCTTTTCCAACTCATGGACTTGGTCTCTTCACCCGAAACAAGGGCTGAATTCAAAGACGCCTATGCCAAGTGCACGATTCGTTACGGCGATCTAAAAAAACAATTGGCCGAGGACATGGTCACCTTCCTCGCACCCTTGAGGGAACGCATCCTGGAATTGGAATCCCAGCACAAAAAGATTGAAGAGATTCGACAATACGGCGCCGAAAAAGCCAGGCGCTCGGCCGTTGAAACCCTCCACAAGGTGAGGGAAATCATGGGGTTTTAGGGTATATTCGTCGTCCATGAGCAAGCACATCGCCGTTGCCGGGAATATCGGATCCGGAAAGACCACCCTCACCGAAATGCTTGCCCGTCATTATGGCTGGGAACCACATTTTGAGGAAGTTGACCACAACCCCTACCTCAACGATTTCTATGAGGACATGCAGCGTTGGTCCTTCAACTTGCAGATCTATTTTTTGAATTCCCGTTACCGCCAGAACCAAGAAATGTCGGCCAAGGACCATCCCACGGTTCAAGACCGGACCATTTACGAAGACGCTCATATTTTTGCACCCAATCTTCATGCCATGGGACTGATGAGCACCCGGGATTTTGACAATTACGGTCGGCTTTTTGAGGCCATGAGCGCTCATCTTAAGGCCCCCGATCTCCTCATTTATTTACGAGCCTCGGTACCGACTTTGGTACGTCAAATCCAAAAGAGGGGGCGCGATTTTGAAGACAATATTCGATTGGATTACCTCAAGAGGCTCAACGAACGCTACGAGGCTTGGATTGAAAATTACCAGCAAGGCAAACTTTTGATTATCCCGGTGGATCAAATCAATTTTGCCGAAAAGCCCGAAGATTTTGGCGAGATCATCCACAAAGTCGAAACCGAATTAGGCGGCCTTTTTTAGGCAACCCTTCAAGAGAAGGCCCTGCAAGGATTTGGGGCCAAAAAAAAACGGGTCCTGCCTTTGGGGCAAGACCCGTCTGTAACAACGAATAAAAATTCTGCGCCCTTAAGGAGCAACCGGTGCAGGCTGCTCAGCAGCAGGAGCTTGCTCGGCAGGAACCTCCGTGGACTGTACTGTTTCGATTACGGGAGCAACCGGAGCAACCGCTGTCTTGATCTTGTCTTTGTCCACCAAGGCGGGTGCCATAACGAGAGCAACCACGGAAATGAGTTTTAACAAAATATTGAGCGAAGGGCCTGAAGTGTCTTTGAAGGGATCACCCACCGTATCACCCACCACAGCTGCTTTGTGTGGATCTGATTTCTTGTAGTATGTTTTACCGTTGATTTCAACGCCTTCTTCGAACATTTTCTTGGCGTTGTCCCAAGCGCCACCGGCGTTGGATTGGAAGATGGCCATCAAAACACCTGAAACGGTCACACCGGCCAGCATACCCCCCAAAGGCTCGGCTCCGAAGATGAAGCCAACAACGACCGGCACCGCCACCGCCAAGAGACCGGGCAGAACCATTTCGCGAATCGCTGCTTTGGTGGAGATCTCAACGCATTTACCGTATTCAGCGACGCCGTCGGCTTGGTGAAAAATCGCCTGATCTTCGGAAGACCAATCTTTGACCTCTTTGTCACCGTTACGACGCATGGCCTCCAAAGCAGCCTTGAGGGCAGGGATGGAATTGAACTGGCGTCGAACTTCTTCAATCATGGACATAGCGGCGCGCCCAACGGCACCCATAGCCATGGCTGAGAAAACAAAGGGCAACATAGCTCCGATGAACAAACAAGCCATCACATTGGCTTTGGAGATATCAATGCTAGCGATACCGGCCGAAGACATGTAAGCGCCAAACAAAGCCAAGGCCGTTAAGGCAGCGGATGCGATGGCAAAGCCTTTGCCGATAGCGGCTGTGGTGTTACCTACAGCATCCAATTTATCGGTGCGTTGACGAACTTCTTTGGGCAATTCGCTCATTTCAGCAATACCACCGGCGTTATCCGAAATGGGTCCGTAGGCATCCACGGCCAATTGAATCCCGGTATTGGCCAACATGCCAACCGCCGCGATGGCGATTCCGTACAAACCACCAAAATGAAAGGCGCCGATGATGCTGGCTGCAATCAAAAGAATCGGGATGGCGGTGGACATCATGCCCACGCCCAAACCAGCGATAATGTTGGTGGCAGCACCGGTCGACGATTGACGAACAATCGAAAGCACCGGCTTTTTACCGGTACCGGTATAATATTCGGTAACCAAACCTACCAAAACCCCGGCGACCAAACCGATGATGGTTGCATAAAATATGCCCATTGCGGTGTAGTGGTTTCCACGCTCTGGATCTTCCCAAGCGTAAAGCGGATCCTTGAACCACCATTCGGCTGGCAACATCCAGGTGATAATGAAATAGGATGCAACGATCATAAGAGCTGACGAGAGAAACTCGCCCATGTTCAAGGCTTTCTGGGGATCGCCTCCTTCACGGGTTCGGACAAAGAAGGTTCCCAAAATGGACATCAAAATACCGGTACCAGCCAAGACCAGGGGAAGAATAACACCGGATAATCCTTCAAAATTATCAGCGAATCCACCGACCATAAAAGCGGCACCCAAAACCATGGTTCCGACAATAGAACCCACGTAGGATTCAAAAAGGTCCGCACCCATTCCAGCGACATCGCCCACGTTATCGCCCACATTGTCCGCAATTGTTGCAGGGTTCAGGGGGTGATCTTCGGGGATACCCGCTTCGACTTTACCGACCAAGTCGGCGCCAACATCAGCGGCTTTGGTATAGATACCACCCCCAACCCGGGCAAAAAGTGCAATGGAGGAGGCACCGAAAGAGAAGCCGGTAATCACGGTGATGACCTTGTTAACCGAGGCTGCATCACCGGTTCCAAATTGATTTGAAAAGAGAATAAAAAGAGAGCCCAGACCCAAAACGCCCAAGCCAACTACCCCCATACCCATGACCGAACCTCCGGCGAAAGCGATTTCAAGGGCCTTGGACAACCCGGTGCGGGCAGCCTGAGCGGTACGCACATTGGCCTTGGTGGCCACCTGCATACCAATGAAACCGGCCAAACCGGAACAAAGGGCACCCACGACAAAGGCAACCCCTACCATAGGGGAAGAGGTCTCCGTAGGACTGGTCACCGCCAATAAAACAGCAACACAAGCAACAAAAACAGCCAGAATCTTGTACTCAGCCTTGAGAAAGGCCATCGCACCTTCGGCGATATGGCCGGCAATTTTGCGCATTTTGGCATCGCCCGGGTCCTGAGCGGCGACCCACGATGATTTCCAGAAGGTAAAAAGCAATCCAGCGACCCCGCAAAGAGGGACCAAATAAAGAAGGGTTTGTGTACTCATATGGATTTTTTAGAAAAGCAGGCGCAAAGATAGGCCCGCAGACTAGGAATCAGGCCTCCCATATCTTGCCGGGATTAAGGAGACCTTGGGGGTCAAAAACAGCCTTGATTCCTCGCATTAGCTGAATTTGTACGGGATCCACCGCCACTTCCAGGTATTTCTTTTGGGACCAACCGATCCCGTGTTCGCCGGAGAGGGTACCTCCCAAGGTGCGGACATACCCAAAAAGCTCCCGTATGGCGATAGGAATACGCTCCTTCCAAACTTCTTCCGGTATTTGTTCTTTGAGGATATTAATATGAAGATTACCATCCCCGGCATGGCCGTAACAAACCGAACGAAACCCGTAGGCCTCCCCCAAGGCTTTGACTTTGCGTACCAAGGCCGGTAAGGCCGACATGGGAACCACGGTATCTTCTTCTTTGTACACCGAATAGGCCCGGACCGCATGCCCAATCTGTCGTCTCAACATCCAGAGGGCATCTTTGCGGTCAGCCTGATCCGCCAAGCGAATTTCCCCGGCCCCATGGGCTTCCAAAATTGGACAGAGTTGTTCAGCCTGCTCCATCAGCAGCTCCATGCTGTCCCCGTCCAGCTCCAATAAAAGTTCGGCTTGTACGTCCGAAGAATAAGGAAGGTCCATCCCCAAATAGCGGGCCGATAATTCCAGGGCTTCGCGTTCCATAAATTCCACCGCCGATGGACGAATACCGCTGGCCGGGATGGCAGCGACAGCCCTGCAAGCGCTTTCCAGGTCCAAAAAAGGGACTGAAAGCAGGACATTCACTTTGGGGGCAGGGATGAGCCGAAAAACGGCTTTGGTGATCACGCCCAGTGTTCCCTCGCTGCCCACCATCAACTGGGTGAGATGATAGCCCGTTGCGTATTTGGAAACCGAAGCCCCCGTCCAAAACAGGGTTCCATCCATGAGCGCCACTTCCAAATTAAGAACGTAATCTTTGGTGGTCCCGTACTTGAACGCATGAGGTCCACCAGCCGACTCAGCCAAATTTCCGCCGATGGTGCAGGTACCTCTGGACGATGGATCCGGGGGATAATAGAGACCATAGGCTTGAACGGCCTCCTGCATGACCTGGGTTATCACCCCAGGTTCCACGGTCACTTGGAGGTTATCGGCATCGATGGAGAGGATGCGATTCAAGCGAGCGGTGCTTAGGACCAAGCCCCCTTGAACCGGTAAAGCGCCTCCGCTTAGCCCCGTTCCACCTCCCCGGCAAGTCACCGGGACGCTGTGCTTTTGACAACAAGCCAAAACGGCCGCAACTTCCGATGCTTGGTCCGGAAAGACCACGATATCGGGTACAAACAGCCAATCTTCGGTCTCATCACGACCGTAGGCCTCGGTTGCCGAGGTCAAAACCTGCTCTTCGGGAAGCAATGCGAGGATTTCCTCCAAAAAAGCGCTTGTCAATGCCATGCGCCAAAAATATTGAATTAATTTTGCGGTTCTTCCAGCCAATTGGAAACTTACCTGGAACACTGAAAACCTACCATACACCATGGCCGAAATTATACGCATGCCCAAAATGAGCGATACCATGACCGAAGGGGTCGTTGTCGCCTGGAACAAGAAAGTTGGTGATACGGTCAAGGTCGGAGATATCCTGGCCGAAGTCGAAACCGACAAGGCCACCATGGAATTGGAGAACTATGTGAAAGGAACGCTCTTACACATTGGGGTTGAGCAAGGCCAAGCGGTGCCCGTTGACGCCTTGATAGCCATTGTTGGTAAAGAGGGTGAAGACATTGCCTCTATCCTGACCGGGAGCGAGTCCGCACCAGCCGACGTCAAAAACCAGAACGCGTCGGCGAGCGAAGCCTCGGTGACCGCGCCTGCTGGTTCCGTTGGAAGCGCCTCTGCAACCGTTTTGCCCGATGCCCCCCCCTCTTCAGACCATCATCGAATCAAGGCCAGTCCGTTGGCCCGCAAATTAGCTGCTGAACAAGGCCTGGACCTGCGACGAATTCAAGGCAGTGGCGACCATGGGCGCATCATCCGTCGCGATCTCCAAGGTGCCCCATCGGCATCGGCCCCTGTAGATGCCCCATCAGCCCCTGACCTGAGTGCATGGCTCAACCGACCAGCAGGTCAAGGTGAATCGTTCACCGACCAGCCGCTCAGTCAAATGCGCAAAACCATTGCTCGACGGCTCACCGAATCCAAAAACGCCGCGCCTCATTTCTACCTCACGATGGAAATTGACATGGACCAAGCGGTCGAGGCCCGCCAACGGCTTAACCAAAATGCTCCTGTCAAAATCTCGGTGAACGATTTGGTGATCAAAGCGGCTGCCATGGCGCTTCGTCAACACCCTGCCGTCAATTCTTCTTGGCTGGGGGATCGCATACGCCAAAACAACCATATCCATATCGGGGTTGCGATGGCCTTGCCCGATGGATTAGTCGTTCCCGTTTTGCGTTTTGCAGACCAGAAGAATTTGGTTCAAATTGCTACCCAAACCAAAGAATACGCAGGCAAAGCCAAAGAAAAGAAGCTACAACCCCAGGACTGGGAAGGTAACACTTTTACGATCAGCAATTTAGGGATGTTTGGTATCGAGGCCTTTACCGCCATTATCAACCCCCCCGATGCCTGCATTTTGGCCGTCGGAGCTGTTCGAGAATGCCCTGTTGTTCGGGATGGGCAATTGGGCATCGGGCAACGCATGACCGTAACCCTCAGCTGTGATCACCGGGTGGTGGATGGAGCTACCGGGGCCGCCTTCCTGCAGAGTTTGTCTCTGATGTTACGGGATCCGGTTTCCATGCTTTTGTAACAAAACCCTCATGAATCAAGCAGGGAAACGGCTTGATGGTAGGGTTTAGAATGCCATGAAGGATTAGCGGGATTTTTTGGGTTTGTTGACCTTCTTTCCAGCAAGAATTTGTAAAATATCGCTGTAAGCGGGTTGGTCGTAAATCGTTTCGAGGTATTGTCCTCGGTGATCAAAGACATAAACCGAGGGCACATGCATATCCCCAAAGGCCCTGTAAAAGGCCCCTTCCCGGTCGGCAGCTAACCAAACGTCCTTGCGGTTGTCCAAACCAAATTCACGAATGAACTCCCAGGCTGAGTCCTCATCAAACCGAGTCACCCACAGCCACGCAACTTTTGAAGGTTTGCCGCCAACCTTGTAAACGAGGCGATCTGAACGCTTTCCAACCCCATCCGCAAGGGAACGACAATGCGAACAATCCGGATTAAAATAGGATACCACAAGGGCCTTTCCTCGAAATTGATGCCGTGTCACCACCCCGCTTTGACCAATCAGAGGGAATTCAAAGACAGGCACCTTGGATGGTAAATCCGGGCTATCCGAGGACTGATCGAAGCAAAGCCACCAGCCCAGCATCGTTGCCAAAACGAAGGATGCACTCAGCAGAAGCCATCGAACCGCTCGGTTTATTTCCATCTTGTGTTATAAGGGTAAGGACTTGGGTAGGAACCCCAAATTTACAGCCCAAGGACCTATCTTTGGAAGCTTTATGCCCAATCACCTGCCCCGACGAACCTTTGCGATCGTATCGCATCCCGATGCCGGTAAAACGACCCTGACCGAAAAATTTCTACTTTTTGGTGGGGCCATTCAAACGGCTGGAGCCGTCAAATCCAACAAGATTCGGAAGACGGCCACCTCTGATTTTATGGAAATCGAGAAACAACGCGGTATTTCGGTTTCAACCTCGGTGATGGGTTTCGAATACGGGGGTTGCCGGGTCAATATTTTGGATACCCCTGGGCACAAAGATTTTGCCGAAGACACCTACCGAACCCTGACCGCCGTGGATTCGGTCATTCTCGTAGTAGATGCAGCCAAAGGGGTCGAAGAACAAACCGAAAACCTCATGCGGGTTTGCCGTATGCGGGCCACCCCCGTTCTGGTTCTCATCAACAAAATGGACCGAGAAGGTCAGGATCCATGGGATCTTCTCGATGAACTGGAAGCTAAACTAGGCCTGCATCCCTGCCCCTTAAGTTGGCCTATCGGCCAGGGCGATCGTTTCAAGGGGGTTTACAACCGGGACAAGGGGGATCTGGATTTGTTTTCGGCCTCCAAAACCACCATCGCTTCCGATATTCGGCATTTTGATGGAACCGACGACCCTGAATTGGATAAAGTCCTGGGGGCCTTGGCTCCCAAACTGCGGGAAGATCTGGAATTACTGGATGTATATGGCTCCTTTGATCGGAAAGCCTACCTGGCCGCTGAGCAGGCTCCGGTGTTTTTTGGTAGCGCCTTGAACAATTTTGGCATCAAAGAATTGTTGGATACGTTTGTAAAAATTGCCCCGGAACCGGGTCCCCGTTTGACCCAGGCAGGCCTCATTACAACCGAACACCCCAAGCTCACGGGTTTTGTTTTCAAAATTCACGCCAACCTGGACCCTAACCACCGGGACCGAATTGCCTTTATGCGGATCTGTTCCGGTAAGTTTGAGCGTAACAAATTTTATCACCATGTACGTTTGTCCAAAAAGCTTCGCTTTGCTGCGCCCCTTTTGTTTCAGGCCAGCGATCGTAACACGGTGGATGAAGCCTGGCCCGGCGATGTGGTGGGCCTGTACGATACCGGAAATTTCAAAATCGGCGACAGCCTGACGGAGGGCGAGAAATTATATTTCAAAGGCATCCCCGCCTTTTCGCCGGAATTGTTCCGCAGAGTCGAAAACTTGGATCCCTTCAAAGCCAAACAATTTGACAAAGGCCTACGCCAATTAACCGACGAAGGTGTAGCCCAACTCTTTGTCCAGCAACCTGGTAACCGAAAAATAATCGGTACCGTCGGGGAATTGCAATTTGATGTTATCCAATTTCGTATGCTTCACGAATACGGAGCCAAGGTTCGGTACCAAGCGCTGCCCTACCTCAAGGCCTGTTGGATTCACGCTTCTGATTCGGAGCAAATCGACTCGTTTTTTCAGTACCGACGGGAACACCATGCCTACGACAAAGATGGGAACTCCGTGTACCTGGCCGATTCCGAATGGATGTTGCAACGCCTCCAATCCGAAAACCCGGGATTGGAATTCAGGTTTTCGGCCGAAATCATGGTACAGGACGGCGAAGACCATAACAGCGGAGACGAAGGCTAAACCCAGGCCATAGAACCCTTAATCAACGCCTAGGAAAACTCGAAGGCGGCTGGTTTGAGGCATACCGCGAAGTCGGCGCAGGGCTCTTTCACGTATTTGACGAATTCGTTCACCGGATAATTGAAAACGGTTGGATAACTCGTCTGTTTCCAGTAAGTTCCGACCTCCAATACCAAAGGAGCAACGTAGAATTTCAGCTTCGCGAGCCGAAAGCCCCCCCAAAACCAATTCCAAATCCTGAGCCAACGATTCCTTTTCCAAATGCCAACCGGGTTGATTTTGCAGGTTTGTATCCTCCAGACGTTCGGACCAGGGTGCCTCGTCCTCCCCGTTACCGGAAGACCCATCGCGGGCGTTTGAGCGCATCGCCCATGCCATATGTTCCTCCACCTCTTCGTGCCGCAGTCCCAATTGCTCGGCCAGTTCCACCGAATGAACCTCTCGTCCCCATTCCTGTTCTAACCGACTCGCCAACCGTTTGACCTGCACTATACGATTTAAACGACTGGTAGGCAATCGAACCGTGCGGCCTTGGTCGGACAATGTTTGAAGAATGGCTTGGCGAATCCACCAAACGGCGTACGAAATAAACTTGAAACCCTTGGTTTCGTCGTAGCGGTGAACCGCCTTGAGCAAGCCCAAATTGCCCTCGTTAATCAAGTCGTTTAAACTAAGTCCGTGGTTTTGGTATTGTTTGGCGACCGATACAACAAAACGAAGGTTGGCACTCACCAATTGCTCCACAGCTTGCTTATCGCCACTGCGGGCACGCAGAGCCAAAACAGCCTCTTCCTGTGGATTGAGTTGGGGTATACGACCAATCTCAAGAAGGTAACGTTCCAGCGATCGTTGATCCCTGGCGGTAATCTGTCGTATGATTTTGAGCTGGCGCACCATCGGCAAATTGATGCCGAGGAGCCAAATTCCCCAAAACGGGGAAAATTTAAAGGGATAACAAAAAACCGGGGGCAGACGACCTAGGCCCCGGACTCATCTTGCTCCGAACGAGGCTCACCCCCTTCAGGACGGGGTCCACGCTCGGGGCGCGGTCCACGGTCTGGGCGTGGTCCACGGTCTGGGCGCGGTCCACGTTCTGGCATGCCTTCCGGACGGGGCAACAAGGCCTTGGCCGACAAACGGAATTTTCCGGTCTTGGGATCGACCTCCACCAACTTGACTTGGAGTTCTTGTCCTTCGGTAAAGACGCCATCCATGGTTTCGATGCGCTCCCAACGAATTTCAGAAATATGCAGGAGGCCATCCTTACCAGGCATGAATTCTACAAAAGCCCCAAATGGCATAATGGACTTGACTTTACCGGTGTAAACGGCCCCCATTTCCGGTTTGGCTGCGATACCGCGAATACGGGCCACCGCTTTGTCCATCCCGTTTTTGTCCGCTGTATAAATCTGTACGATTCCTTGCTCGCCCTTTTCTTCGATGCTAATGGTTGAACCTGTTTCGCGTTGAATTTCTTGAATGATTTTGCCACCGGGCCCAATGACCGCCCCAATAAATTCACGATCAATAACGAGCTGGGTAATCCTTGGAACATGGGGACGATAATCTTCGCGGGGTTGCGCCAGGGCCTTGTTCATTTCACCCAAAATGTGGGCGCGGCCAGCCGATGCTTGGGCCAAGGCTTGCAAAAGAACTTCGTAGGGCAAACCGTCTATCTTGATATCCATCTGGCAAGCTGTGATGCCTTTGGCGGTGCCGGTCAACTTAAAATCCATATCACCCAAATGATCTTCATCGCCCAGGATATCGGACAAAACTTTGAAACGATCCCCGTCGGTAATCAAACCCATGGCGATTCCGGAAACAGGGCCCTTGATTTTGATACCGGCATCCATCAAGGCCAAGGTCCCTGCGCATACGGTTGCCATGGAAGAAGACCCGTTGGATTCCAAAATATCAGAGACAATTCGGATCGTGTAAGGGCATTCCTCCTGAGGAGGCAAAACCTGCTTGAGGGCCCTCATGGCCAAGTTTCCGTGACCCACTTCACGGCGCCCTGGACCCCGGTTGGGGCGGGTTTCACCAGTTGAAAAGGAAGGAAAATTGTAATGCAGGAGGAAATTGTTATAGCCCGCAATAACGGCTCCATCAATCATTTGCTCATCCTCTTTGGAACCCAAGGTAACCGATGTAAGGGACTGAGTTTCGCCTCGGGTAAAGAGGGCCGAACCGTGGGTCGCTGGAAGAAAACCTGCTTCGCACCAAATCGGACGAACCTCGTCCAGGCGACGACCGTCCAATCGACGTTCCTCATCCAGGATCATATTGCGCATGGCTTTGTACTCCACCTCGTGGAAGTATTTTTTGACCAAAAACTTATCGACCTCGGCTCCCTCTCCGAGGGAGGCGATGAAATCTTCAAGAACCTGGCGGAAACCTGCTGAGCGCTCGTGTTTGGGTGCGCCTGATTGGGCCACATTGTAAACCTTGTCATAACAAAAGGCTTCAACAGCGTGGCGCAGATTGTCATCCGAGCGCTCGTGCAAATAAGTCCGGGGCTTGGCACCTACAGCCGCACGTAACTCGAGCTGGGCCCTGCATTGGTCTTTGATGGCGTTATGCGCCACCAAAATGGCTTGAGCCAGCTCTTGTTCGGAACATTCTTTGGCTTCACCCTCGACCATCATCACGTTGTCCATGGTGGCCGCAACAATCAAATCCATATCGGCACCAGCCAGAGCGCTGGTCGCCGGGTTGATCACAAATTCTCCGTCAATCCGGGCAACCCGTACCTCGGAAATCGGCCCGTTGAAGGGCACATTCGAAACCGCAAGGGCCGCGGAGGCGGCCAGACCGGCCAATGCATCCGGAAGGATTTCGGCATCAGAGCTAAACAATGTTACTTGAACCTGGGTGTCGGCATGGTAGTCTTCCGGGAACAAGGGGCGCAGCGCCCGGTCTATCAATCGGCTGATCAAAACTTCGTAGTCCGACAAACGGCCTTCGCGACGCTGAAAACTGCCAGGTATTTTGCCGGTCGAAGCGAATTTTTCCTGATAATCCACCGTAAGGGGCATGAAGTCTACATCTTCTTTGGCATCTTTGGCCGAAACGACCGTGGCCAAAAGGCGGGTATCCCCCATGCTTAGGAGGACTGCGCCATCAGCTTGACGGGCCATTAAGCCGGTTTCCAGGGTGATCACCCGACCATCGGGTAAGTGAATGGATTGTACAGTGGATTGTGGTTTCATAGGTATTTGGTATTCGGGGTTGAAGAAAAGGCAGACGCCATCACGGGACAAGATCTACCGTTAAGAGGGAGCGTAGGCTCCGAACGATGCCTGGTGGGTGGCCCAGGAGGGCCCTCGTTTCGGTGAACGCAAAAAGGCGGCCCCTGGGGAACCGCCTTTGAAATTACCTGCGAAGATTGAGTTTCTCGATCACCGCCCTGTAACGAGCGATGTCAATTTGCTTCAGGTAATTGAGTAAATCCCGGCGCTTTCCGACCATTTTGACGAGGGAAAGCTGGGTGGAATAATCCTTTTTGTTTTTCTTGAGGTGCTCGGTCAGGTGAGCAATACGAAAGGAAAACTGGGCGATTTGGCTTTCGGCCGTGCCTGAATCCTGGGCGTTGTGGCCGAATTGGGTGTAGAGTTCGGCTCTTTTGGTTTTGTCTAAGTACATTTTCCGCTTATTTGGGGCCGCTGAGGTCGCTGTTGGTTGGGGCCGCTGTTGGTTTGAATTTTTAGAATCGCAAAGATACGGATTTGGAGGGCAAATTCCAAGTTTTATTGGTAAGCCTATTGGCGAAGATGAGACAAGAGCCTCGCCAGAGTCTCCTTGAGGGTATGCCGAGGAACGATTAAATCGAGGAACCCGCTTTCGAGCACGGACTCGGCGCTTTGGAAGCCTGGTGGCAAATCTTTTTTGATGGTTTCACGAATGACCCTGGGGCCTGCAAAGCCAATTAAGGCACCGGGTTCGGCCAGGTTCAAGTCCCCCAGCATGGCAAAGGATGCCGTGACCCCCCCGGTGGTGGGATCGGTCATAAGGGAGATGTAAGGAATCCCCTCCTGGTCCGCCAAGGACAATTTGGCCGATGTTTTGGCCATTTGCATCAACGAAAAGGCCGCCTCCATCATGCGGGCACCCCCAGATCGGGATATGACGAGTACCGGGCAGCGCAAGGCACGGGCTTTATCCACCGCTCGGGCAATTTTCTCACCCATCACCGTCCCCATCGAGCCACCGATAAATTCAAAATCCATGCAAGCTACCACCAAGGGAAATCCTTCCAGGTTTCCAAGGGCGGAACGCAGGGCATCGCGGAGCCCTGTCTTGGCGCGGGCATCCCGCAGCCGGTCTCCGTAATCCTTGGTATCCTTGAAGTTAAGTGGGTTCAGCGAAATTAAATCTGCATCCAATTCCTCGTAGATTCCTTGATCAAAAAGCAGATTGAAATAGCCCTCGGAGCCCAGGCGGTGATGGTAATCGCATTTGGGGCAAACCGAAAGGTTCTCTTGCAAGTCCTTGGTCAAAACCGATGCCTTGCAAGAGGGGCATTTAAACCATAGCCCATCGGGTGCTTCGCGCTTTTCGTCGGTGGCGGTGGTCACACCGGCCGTCGAGCGTTTGAACCAAGCCATAATTAAGCGAAATCGATGTTGGAGTCCAGATAGACGTCTTGAACCTTGTTCAACAAATCAACCCCTTCCGACATGGGCCTTTGGAATGCTTTACGGCCCAAAATCAGCCCCGAACCACCGGCTCTTTTGTTAATAACCGCCGTGGCAACTGCCTCGGTCAAATCATCCATGCCTTTGGATTCGCCGCCGGAATTAATCAAACCGGCCCGACCCATGTACCCGTTGGCTACCTGGTAACGGCATAAATCAATGGGATGATCCGTGGTTAATTGGCTGTACACCGAGGGGTGGGTTTTGCCATGCTTGGTGGCAAGGTAACCCCCATTGTTGGTGGGCAGCTTTTGTTTGATGATATCGGCTTGAATCGTGACACCCAGATGATTGGCCTGGGAGCTCAAATCGGTCGATGTATGGTAATCCACGCCATCCACCTTGAACCCGGGATTGCGGAGGTAACACCACAAAATCGTAGCCATACCCAAGGAATGGGCTTCTTCGAAGGCCTCTGCGACTTCGACCAATTGCCGACGGGACCCTTCGGATCCAAAATAAATCGTCGCACCAACCGCGACAGCACCCATATCCCAGGCATCGCGGACCGATCCAAACATGATTTGATCGTATTCGTTGGGGTAAGACAAGAATTCGTTGTGATTGATTTTGACAATGAATGGTATTTTGTGGGCATAGCGACGCGCTACCGAACCCAGAACACCGAAGGTGGAGGCCACCGCATTGCAACCCGACTCGATAGCCAAACGCACGATGTTTTCGGAGTCGAAATAAAGGGGATTGGGTGCAAAGGAAGCAGCAGCTGAATGCTCAATCCCTTGGTCAACCGGCAGGATGGACAAAAAACCTGTACCAGCTAAACGACCATGCCCGTACAATGCTTGGAGGCTGCGCATAACCTGAATGGAACGATTGGACGCCGTCCAGATCCGATCCACAAAATCAGGACCGGGGAGGTGCAAATCGGAGGCAGCAATCGTTGCGGAACGATGGTTCAAAAGGTAGTCAGCCTGTGAACCCAAAATTTGAGCGGTTTGTGACATGGTTACGGGATGGATTGGGTTGGTGTGCGAAGATAAGGCCAAGTTGACGGGGTGGAGGCCCTAAATTTGGCTCATGCACAACCATCCCACCCTGATTCCAGCCCAGAATCCGCACCTCATGGAGGCGATATTCCATCTACGAACGATGGTTTTTGTTGAGGAACAAGGGGTGGATTCTGCCCTGGAATTTGATGAATTTGAGGAAGTTGCCAAACATTGGGCGGCCTTGATTGAAGGCAAGGTCGTCGCCTGTGCTCGGTACAGGAGGACCCGGCTTGGTTTCAAAATCGAACGAATGGCTGTGGATGCGGCCGTTCGGCAACAAGGACTTGGCAGAGCCCTGCTGCTTGCTGTATTGGAGGAGGTTTTACCGATGGCCGAGCGAGAACAATGCCCTGTTTATTTGCACGCGCAGGTTCAGGCCCTTCCCTTTTACACCAAGCTGGGTTTTTTGCCAGAGGGTGATGAATTTGAGGAGGCCGATATTGCCCATTATCGATGCCTCTACCAAGGCCGTTGATAAGCGTTTAGAAACGACCCGTCGGAGGCTATGACCTCAATTTGCCATCCATGGCACGGGGAAACTATGGATACACGGCGGGAAGAACGGCGCGTTTGGGTTCGGCTTTGATTCTGGGGGTTGTTCTCGGGCAGGCCCTGACCCCTATCCCCTGGTCAACCCTGGGATCAATTACGCATGCTGTTTGCGTCAGTGCATTTTGGATTTTGGACCGTTGCAACCTGGCACTAGCCTACCAATGCCGAAACCTGGGCGGGTTTCTGGCCTGGCTTGGCCTGGCAATGCAGGTAGCCGCTCAGCAAGAGGCAAAGCTTCCTTTTCCCCAGACAGCATCAGCGCAATGGACCAACCCTGCGGGATGCGTTCAAGGCGGCTTGTACTTGGTAAGAATCTACCGTAGGGAATCAACCAAACGCTACCGAGCCAAAATTGAATACGTCCTGGATGCCCCATCCCTGCCAACAAAGGTTCGCATTGAACCACATCGCTCGAACGCTCTCCTGGTTTTTTCCAATTTACCTGATTCCCTGAATTCCGGGCAAGCTTGCTCCGTGGGAGAACTTTGGATGATCGAACAAGGTCGGGTTGGTTTGGTTCCTGGGCCGCTCAGGCCCGCTGATCCAGATTTAAGATCCTATTACCGTAGCCAGGGGATCGAAAGGCAAATTAACCTACCCCATCCTGCCCTGGCCCAACGTTGGGTTTCGCCTCCTCTCGAGCTTTTTCCTGGACCAGCTGATCCAGGGGACCGGGTGGCTCTGTTGGTTGGGAGGTACCAGGAAAAACTGGCCCAACTCATGGAGCAACGTATCAGGGACCCGGTCAGTCGGGGTTTATCCCAGGCTCTGCTTTTGGGCTGGAAAGCCGGTTTGGACCGAGGAACCAAACTTGCTTTTCAGCATTCCGGCACGGTTCACCTGCTGGCCGTTTCGGGCATGCATGTTTTGTTGATCCACGGTTGGGTTCTCCTCTTCCTGGGCGGGGCCTACCGCCTGGCTTATCACCAAGGCAGCGCCCACGCACCCGCTCCGTGGGTCCGACTTGTTGGAACATCCTTACCGGTCCTGGGGTACTGTTTGTTAACCGGAGGCGCCTCCTCGGCCTGGAGGGCTGGACTGGTGGTATCCTGGATGGAAGCCACTCGAGCCATGGCCGGAACCCACAACGGAGGTCTGGCTCTCTTCCAGGCCGCTGCCTGCATGTTGGCCTTTGACCCCTTCTGCTGGCAGGATCCTGGTTTCATTTTGAGTTTTGGTGCGGTCTCCGGTTTGCTGTGGCTGCACCGTCCTTTGGCGGCTCTTTTGAACCCTGTCTTGAGCAAGGGCCTTCCAAGAATGATGCTTTTAAGTTCTTTGTTAACAATTAGTGCTCAATTTGTTACTACACCTATAACGCTTTATTACTTTAAGCAATTTCCCTTGTATTTTTTGCCAGCCAATTGGGTGGTAGTCCCCCTATCAGGTCCGCTTTTGGCCATCGCCCTGGCTTGGACCGCCTTGGGGAATTTACCTTGCTTGGGGTGGTTCATTCAAACCATTGGGACCTCGCTTTTTGGGTTAACCCTGCGTGTTACAGGTTTTTTCGCTAGGCTACCCGGGGCCGTTTTGGAGACCCCCATGTTTGTGACCGAGGATATGATTTGGTTGATGGGCTTGGTTTTGGCCGTAATGCTGCTGGTCAACCAAAACAACAGGCATACGAACCTAAAACGATGGTTCTGGGGGCTCCTTCTTGGGGCCCTGGGTTGGCAAATTTCTTGCCAGGCCCGCCAAATCAAGGACGCTGATTACCAAAAATGGTCCTATCATCCGTTGACCAATCCCAGGGAAAAAGACCAGAAACCCCAACAGGTTTCGGCTTGGATTCATCGCAGTCCGACGGTTTTCCAAGCGGGCTCCATGGAACCTTGGCCATGGAAACCGATACCCGAACAGCCCGAACACCAAACCATTTTGGCCAGCGGATCGGTTGAATTGCACCTGGTCCAGCGGGTTGACCTCCTGGTCTTGCACCAAGGCGCGAACGTTCGATGGATGGAACCCATGGCACCGGTTGTGGTGGTTTTGAGCGGATTTTACCCGAACGAGCAACGACTGGAACTGATCAAAAAATGCATGAAGGATGGCGTCACCTGGTTTGATTTATGCAGTGTACAACAGCCTTAGCCCTAGATTTGTCCCCATGATTGAATACCGTATCGAGAACCGGGTAGCCACCATCACCCTAAACCGTCCCGACAAAAAAAACGCCTTGAATCCTGCGATGGTTCAGGCCCTAAACCAAGCGGTTGAAGACGCCATGGCGAACGATGAAGTCCGCGCCCTGGTCCTTGCTGCCCATGGGGATGTTTTCAGCGCAGGTGCGGACTTGGAATCGCTGCAGGCCATGCAATCTTGGACCGAAGACGAGCAACGACAGGATTCCCTGCGCTTGGCCAAGCTCTACCAAAGGCTCTATAGCGGACCCAAGCCGGTGATCGCCATGGTTCAGGGTCATGCCTTGGCCGGTGGTTGTGGCTTGGTATCGGTTTGCGACTGGGTCTTTACCGTACCCGAAGCGCGTTTTGCCTACACCGAAGCGGCCATTGGCTTTGTGCCGGCCATGGTATCCGTTTTCCTTTGCCGTAAAATGGGGGAAGGCCATGCCCGACCCCTGCTTTTGAACGCAGCCCGTATTACCGCGGCCAAGGCCTTGGAATGCGGCTTGGTCTATCGAATCGTCGAGCAGGAGACCCTGGCCGCCACTGTGAATGAATTTGTTCAGCAATTAATAAAGTTGAACTCTGGTAACTCATTGGCTTTGACCAAGAAATTACTTTCACAAAATTCCGGACAAGCCCTGGAGCAAGCCATGATAAACGCCATCGATGTCAATGTTGAAGCCCGCCAAAGCGAGCCCTGTCGACGTGGTGTTGCTGCGTTTTTGAACAAGGAGCCCCTGAACTGGTAACCAATTATCTTTGCGGCTGTTTAGACAATGTCTAAACAAAAAATCTCTTCGATTTGTTAAACCTTTATGGCCAACGATAATCTCCAGGACGACGCTCTGCTCACCCGATGGGCCGAAGACGACTACGCTTTTGGTTTTGTTAGCAACATCGAACAGGACATTGACCCCAAAGGTCTGAACTCCGATGTGGTTCGCCTGATTTCAGCCCGTAAAGAGGAACCCGAATGGTTGCTTGAATGGCGCTTGAAGGCCTTTGACTATTGGCAAAAAATGCCTTTGCCCGATTGGGCTCATTTGGAGATTCCCCCCATCGACTTTCAGGATATTTCGTATTACGCCGCTCCCAAAGCCGCCAAAAAACTGGAATCCCTGGACGAATTGGATCCTGAAATCAAAGCCACCTACGACAAATTGGGAATCCCTTTGGAAGAACAGTTGATTTTGGCAGGGGTGGCGGTGGATGCCGTTTTGGACTCTGTATCGGTTGCAACCACCTACAAAGCCCGTTTGGCCGAGCAAGGGATTATTTTTTGCTCCTTTAGCGAGGCAGTCAAAACCCATCCGGATCTGGTTCGCCGTTCCTTGGGCAAGGTGGTCCCGTATACCGACAATTTTTATGCAGCCCTTAATTCTGCTGTTTTTTCGGATGGTTCGTTCGTTTACATTCCCCGGGGCGTTCGATGTCCCATGGAATTGAGCACCTATTTTCGAATCAATGCCGCGGGGACCGGACAATTTGAACGCACCTTGATTGTGGCCGAAGAAGGCTCCTATGTATCCTATCTGGAAGGGTGCACGGCACCCAAAAGAGACGAAAACCAATTGCACGCGGCCGTTGTCGAACTGGTTGCCATGGACGATGCCGAGATCCGTTACGCGACGGTTCAAAACTGGTATCCTGGCGATGCCCAAGGAATCGGCGGCATTTACAACTTTGTCACCAAGCGGGGTCTTTGCAAAGGGCTCCGCTCCAAAATATCCTGGACCCAGGTCGAAACCGGTTCGGCGATCACTTGGAAATACCCCAGCGTCGTCCTTCAGGGGGATGACAGCACCGGTGAATTTTACTCGGTTGCCTTGGCCGCTCGGGCCCAACAAGCCGATACCGGAACGAAAATGATCCATATTGGCCGCAATACAACCAGCCGCATTGTAAGCAAAGGAATCAGTGCAGGTCGCGGCCAAAACACCTATCGCGGTTTGGTGAAGGTTCGTGAAGGCGCGGTCAATGCTCGAAATTATTCCCAATGCGATTCCCTGCTCATGGGCGATCGTTGCGGCGCGCATACGTATCCTTATTTTGAAATTAACTGCCCTGATGCCCAGGTAGAACACGAGGCGACCACCTCCAAAATCGAGGAGGATCTCCTGTACTATTGCCAACAACGAGGGCTCCCGACCGAAGAAGCCATTGCACTTATTGTCAACGGGTATGCCAAGGAAGTTTTGGATAAACTGCCCATGGAATTTGCTGTTGAAGCAAGAAAACTGCTGGCCATTTCCCTCGAGGGCAGCGTAGGATAAAATCCCATCACCATCCGGTATGACAACCAACCCCACCCCCTTGCTTCAAATCAAAGACCTCTACGCTTCCATTCAGGGCCGCCCCATTCTTCAAGGCCTGAACCTGGAAATACCCTCCGGAGAAGTGCATGCCATCATGGGCCCCAACGGTTCAGGAAAATCCACTTTGTCCCATGTTCTGGCCGGGAGACCCGGGTACGATGTTCAAGGTGAAGTCTTCCTCGACGGACAAGATTTACTGGCCTTGGAACCCGAAGAGCGAGCCTGGCTGGGCGTTTTTTTGGCCTTTCAGTACCCCGTTGAAATACCGGGGGTCAGCAATACCAATTTCATGCGCTCGGCGGTCAACAAGGTGCGCAGCATGCGGGGTTTGGACCCGCTGGAGGCCGGGGATTTTTTGAAACTTATGCGCCAAAAAGCGGCTCTGGTTCAATTGGATGCTTCCTATTTGTCCAGACCGGTGAACCTTGGATTCTCGGGCGGAGAAAAAAAACGCAACGAAATTTTTCAACTGGCCATGCTGGAACCCCGCCTAGCCATTCTGGATGAAACGGATTCCGGTTTGGATATCGATGCACTCCGGATTGTAGCCGAGGGGGTGAACAGTTTGCGTAACAATAACAACAGCTTTGTAATCATCACCCACTACCAACGCCTGCTGGATTATATCCGTCCGGATTATGTCCACGTTCTCATGGACGGGCGTATCGTTCGTAGCGGGGATTATACCTTGGCCTTGGAGCTGGAAGCCAAGGGGTATGATTGGTTGCGCAACGAAGTGAATGCCAACGTATGAGCTTGGAATCCAACGATTCACGTTTAGCGAATTTTTTGCTCCACGGTGGTTGGCCGGGATCGTCTGTTGAAGCATGGAAATACACCGATTTAAAGGCCTGGCTGGGGCCTACGGAAAGGGTAGCCCAAGAAAGTTCCAAGACCTACGCGACCACCACTAAGGAACATTCATTGTCCTCGGATTTGCAACCCCTCAGCAGCCCCGCCATGGACCTGCAGGCTTTGGACCCCTTAGGGGCGGCCTCCTGGGCCCTGCACCGCGATGGTCTTGATTTGGAATTACCGGCGGGCAGTCAACCAACGGAACCCCTCCTTATCTCTTGTTTGGGAAAGCAAGCCGAAGGTCTGCATGGTTTTAACCACAGACTTCGGTTGGGGGCT
>Ga0214923_10001280_pt1 | contig 35978 bp, 31 predicted proteins | sample LL1510_MetaG_FD_177993 | JGI IMG/M metagenome (GOLD analysis project Ga0214923, IMG submission 177993) | Freshwater microbial communities from Lake Lanier, Atlanta, Georgia, United States - LL-1510 | ecosystem: Environmental > Aquatic > Freshwater > Lake | place: USA: Georgia | collected...
GGCGGGACAACGTTATGGGGACGGAAACCTTACTGATTTTGATTCTTGCGGTTTTAACACAGAGGACACGCGTTTGAGCAACCCACCGAGCACACTCAAAGGGACTGGAATTAACCGTTTCCAGACGCTCTGTTTTAACCCACAGGAGAAGATTTTCTTTCCGGGGGACTATCAAGTGAGCACGCGGCTCGTTTTCCGTGATAATCACCGGCCATGTATCCCGAGCTTGGAAGTTATTTCTAGGGCGCCTCTTCCTGCACCTGGGCCGATGCCCTGTAATGAGACCACGAAGACGTGTGGATCGTTTACGAAGGCTATGTATCAATACGACGTTTGCGGATAATATCTGAACACAAACATATGTCATTTGTTTCTTCTTTTCCGAGAAATGTTTCAAAAATACAATCATTTTTATGTGAGGTTGAGGCTGATTATATAAACATGAAGGATTTTCCTGAAATCGTTTCTTCTTTGAAAGAGATCTGTGATATTTTGGAAGTTTAATTTCCAAAATAATTTATAAAAATTGATTGAAAAATATAGTTCCATTTTTGTATTGTAAAAATGGAAAACATTGAAGCTCAAAAAGAATTTCTTTCGAAAATGCTCAAACTTATTCCAGATTTGGAATCGAACGGACCAGCAATTAGTAGCGTTGTTTCTACGTATTCTGACATGGAAACATATGATATTTCAACTAAGAAGATAATATTAACGTCGCGTGATGGACTAAAAATTACATTCGAGATGGATATATATATTCAATACTTGAATGATTCAATTGAATCACTTGAAATAAGACTTCGGCGCCATCAAGAAAAAAAATTGGTTTCTGAAAGAGGACTATAATAAAGAGATTATATTTATTTATAAAAATTGATGGTTAAGAGGATTGAAATATTTATTCTATTAACTTCCTTCATTAAAATGACAGAAACATCAGAAAAATCAGAAAAAATAATTGACTTAGAGGAATATATTTTACATGTTAAAAGAGAGAAGGCCAAATTCGAATCTTCTGCATTGAGGCTCAAGATATTATGCAGCAGATCGAGTGAATTTGGAGAAGAAATTCAGGAAATTTTAAATGAAACCGCAATGACCTTTGTCTATGATCCCATTACGAATTCTGTTAAATGTTTTAACGATTTGGGCATGGAGAACAGCCGCCCTTTGGATAGTTACATTCAATATTTACAGTTCCGAATTAATTCGTTTGACGAGCGTATTAAAAAGTGTCAAGAAGAACTTGCAGAACTTCTCCCAAAAAAATCTATACAGGAAATAAATGATTGTCATAAAGAGTATGTCAACAAAATACATGGTGAAATTATTCCACAAATGATGGCAATTTTGGTTGAAAGACTTGTACATTTACAAAGGATTCTGACCAAGAAGGTGCAAGAGCCTGCGTCGGCCGATTCTTCAAGTGAAGCAACCACATCTTCGCCTTCTAAAAATCTTCTTCAAACGATTTTTTCAATGTTTGAAATAACTGATCGTGATACGATCAATCGAATCAATGATGTCTTCGATGAGAAATCAGAAAAAGATATTCTTTCCGATTATGGATTCGTGATAATTCTTGCGTTGTCAAATATTGAAGAATATTCTGGTGAAGAATATGTAAGTTCAATGAACGGGCTGTTTTCTGATGATGCCATCATGTTCAAAAAATTGTTTAAGAGTGATTCTTTGTGTGATTTGATCCGTTTCCCATGTCTCTTTTTTAGAGCATTTGAGCATCCTTTCATTCAGTGCGCACTAACCTTCAAGAATCCTTTTGATAAAGATGAGTTGAAAAAGACTTTGCACAATATAAACGTTTTTAAGCGAATTTTGACCTTTAATGACCGTTGGTCCCATTGCACTGAATTGGCGATATCTCCATATCTTTTACATATCAGTTCTCTTTCGAGGATTCTGGAATTGAAAACTTCAGAATAGTTTCACAATGATTGTGAAAAATTATAATATAAACACTTGTAATAATCAAAATCTCAAATTAGATATTAGTCGTTTATCATTCCACAAAATTACACAATAATAATGGATTATTATCATTGTTTATTGCATCAAAGTTGAATACGCGTATTCAATAAAATCTGTACACTATGTATTATCATTTGATATAAGTTTGAGCCTTGTATCATTTCTGAATTTGATACATTAAATTATTATTCATTTTATAATCATTTTTTTATTATAAATTATATGAGAATATTATCATATAATCTGTTTTGGCGAGTTTTTGACTGTCATGGTCAATTTCGGCGATGTATATATAAATCAGAAAATGTATGTACTCGAAATATTAGAGATATTATCATGGATATAGGAAAAGAATCCAATGAAATATATCCTGACTACGATTTTATGTCATTCCAAGAAGTTAGCATAAAACAAATAATGAGAATGGATTTCCCAAATGGATTCATAAATAATTATAAAATTGTATATATGGCCGTCAGTAATAATACAGTCTCCATATTTTATAATAAAAAATACCATCTTATTAAAAAAATTGGAGGAAATTTAACAAAAATACGGGACCCTCGCCCATTTTTGATTGCAGTTTTTAAGGAAAAAATCATCTATATTACCATACATTTCCCACATAGTAATTTCAAAAATGTTTTGAAATCTATTTTTATTATATTACGAACTATACCGCAATATTGGGATACGAGTTATAATATAGTATTAAGCGGTGATTTCAATCACGTTCCAGACCTTAATTATTTAAACCAGCTCGAACTAGTTCGAACATTTTACAATACTCCGATGCATTATACGTGTTGTAGAGAGAATCGGTTTGATAAATATGATAAAAAATGCGATAATATTTTTACAACGTTCGGACCCGCAGTTGAATATAAAACTCTCTCTAACCCGGAAAAATATAATATTAATAACATTCCTCTTATGTCGGACCATCTTCCAATCTACTGTAAAATACCAAATACTTTAACGGCGGGATGATTCTCATCGGAGACATACCAACACATCCTCTTTTTGTCCCATTTTGCGCCCATCTCCTTCGCTTTTTCGCGCGCCTGATATGAAACGCGCAAACAGAATTTAGCTTGCTTGTCGGCCGGTTCGATCCCGATTGCTTTGGATGCGAGAGCATCCGCGCGCTCATTCCCAATTGAATGTGCGTCCTGCTTACCAGTATGCGAGAATACGTGATGAAATGAGACATTCGCTCGCAATAGAGAGAGACCCTGTTTTATTAGCTCAATATTAGGGACAGGTTGAAGAAATCCCTGCTTCTCCAATTTGCGCCCATAGGTGGTCATACATTTGATTGAGTATTCAGAATCCGTATGAATGACGATTTTTTCGCCGGACTGAATTTCTTGTTTTAATATGATTAGTGCAGTAATTATTGCGGTAAGTTCGCCAGTGTTATTAGATTGCTTCCCGATGACCCGCTTTGAAACATTACGGGGGTCATTTTCTCCAAAGTAGACTCCAATTCCAGCCTTCGCATTCGGTTTTCCATTATGAATACAACTTCCGTCTGTATATACATCGATCTGTGCGCTCATTTTTTGTATTTGGTGTGGTTGGTTCTGGTGCGCTTGCGTTTTTATAGTAGATATTGTGATTGTTTTAACCTCTTTTTTCGGTTCAGGTTTCTGCTCAGGGGCACCGTATATATTCCAGAAATCCGTTATTTTCGTCGATTTTGCTAGTGGAGGAGCCATTATGTAATAGACTAATATTTTATTTTTCGTAAAACAGCTTAAAAGATTCTAGATATATAATCTATATATTATGTCTGAACATTTAGATATAGAAGAAACTACCGGATTAACAGAAATCCGAAAATTTGAGGACTTGAAGCTATCGGAGTCCCTTCTAAAAGGTATTTATGCCTATGGATGGGATAAGCCGAGCGTTATTCAATCCAAGGCTATCTTACCAATTATTCAGGGTAATGATATGATTGCTCAGGCGCAATCTGGAACTGGAAAAACAGGAACTTTTTCCATTAGTTCATTACATGTCTGTAATGAAAAACTGAATTCTCCCCAAGTGATGATTTTAAGTCCTGTTAAAGACTTATCAATCCAGACTTGGAAAATTATAAAGATGTTGGGCCAATATACCGGTCTCAAAACTACTCTATTAATTGGAAAAGGGTTTGAGAAAGGAAGTGGCGAAGGTGGTGATAATTCTCGCTTCATGGAGCGTGATGATATTCCGGAGCCCGACTATAAATCGCAAATCGTTGTTGGAACTACTGGGCGCGTCTGGGACAGTCTTCGTCGTAAGAAGCTAGACTTGACCCATTTGAAACTCATTATTTTAGATGAAGCAGATGAGATGCTCTCTAAGGGTTTTAAGGAGCAGGTTCAACAGATTTTTGCATATTTGCCAGAAACAGCGCAAATTGCTCTATTTAGTGCGACAATGCCGGCTGAAATTCTGGAACTGACGCACGAGTTTATGAAGAATCCGGTCCAAATTTTGGTGAAATCGGAGAATCTAACTTTGGAAGGTATTCGTCAGTTTTATGTGTCCGTTAGTAATGAAGAGCAGAAGTTCGATGTTCTGAGTGATATTTATGATACGATAAGTGTGAGTCAGGGAATCATCTTCGTAAACTCGAAGCAAAAGGCGATATACTTGAAGGAACTTCTCGAAAAGAAGAATTTTATGATTGGTATGATTCATGGAGGATATAATCAGTATGAGAGGAATGATATCCTGATGAATTTTAAGCTCGGAAAGACGCGAATTTTGATTACAACTGATATTTTATCACGGGGAATTGATATTCAACAGATTTCTCTTGTTATTAATTACGATATACCGTTTAAAGTGGAGCCCTATTTACATCGTATTGGGCGAAGTGGGCGTTTTGGTAGAAAGGGGTGTGCTATTAATTTAGTGACATATGATGATGCTTCTAATTTGAAAAAGATTGAGCGTTATTATGAGACATTGATTGAGCCACTTCCATTGAATTTTCTTGATGTTATTAAGTAATTTTTACGATTGATATCATTTATTATTTTTCTCTGAATAAAATAGATTATAATGGAATTTATTTTAGTGAGTGCCGTTGCTGGTCTTGGATTTTTGTTAAGTAAAAATAATAATCCGAGACAGACGAAAGTCGGTTATTTATCAAATGTATCAAAGAATTATAAGCCGTCTGGAGTGAATATTTATGAGAATAGGCGGACACAGGAAGTTTGGGATGAACAGCAGACACGGGCGAATGAAGTTTTTCCAAAGAGTCGGAATAGCTTGAAGACGAACTATATGATTGCAGGTCCTCCGGTCCCCATATTTAACAGGATTGATGGAACAGATAATACTTTACCGGTTGAATTTATTGGAGGGAATGGATTGAAACAGAAGGCGGAAACTATTGATAGGGAGCTTGGTAAGAAGGTTTATAAAAATGAGATTGATCAACCGATGAATGATATGCAAATTCCGACTCTTTTCAAGGATTACGCAGGGGCCGGTGGTTGGGATGGTATATCCCTGACTGGTAATCCAGTTGACCGCCAGAGTTTTTTCCACAATAATATGACGCCTTTTTTTGGGGGGACTGCTAAGCAGAATGTGGAGGATACTGCGAATCAGACCCTATTAGAAACCTTCACTGGGAATGACTCGACTTATCAGTCGAAGATGGAGTTAAAGAGGGATGATTTATTCCAGCCGGTTGCAAATTTGGCGAACGTTTATGGCGTTCAGAATTTAGACGGTTATAATTTAGACAGGTATGTGGTCGGAAATATAAGGAACAACCAGTCGCCAGTTGAACCAATCAGGGTAGGCCCCGGCTTGAATCAGGGTTTTACTGCGGAGGGTAGCGGTGGTTTCCAGCAGGCGAACACTCTTGACTTCGTCCAACCGAAGACAGTAGATGAGTTGCGCACAAAGACGAAGCCGAAAGTTTCATATGAGGGTGTGGTTATTCCAGGAAGTGGAGTGTCCAAGCCCGGAAAGGTAGGGATCGTTTCTAAGAATCAGCCTGATACATTTTATGTCAATTCACCGGATCGATTGTTCACGACGGTGGGGGCGACTACGGGTCCCACACAACGCCCCGCAATTGATGTCAAGTTCACGAATCGGAAGACAACTGAGCTTAAAACGCGAATTGGTTCGGCTTGTCCTGCTGCGGGAGGTAGCCAACCGCAGTTGAAGCCCAAATTCCGGAATTCATCTCGTATAAATCACGCTGGTTCCGGACCACGCAATCAGAATGCACAGGGTCAATGGGGAATTTCCGGGCCAAATAATGCAATTCCATCTGGGCTCCCAAATGATTACGGGCGCGGGGGATTTAAGGCGCGTCCGAATATGCGTGTTATTTCGGGATCGAAGATGCAGGTGACGAACTTATCGGCCCCAAATAAGAACAGTCGGGCGCCGGAGAATCCAAATATGAAGCACACAAGGAAAAACAATGTTGTCGGAAACAATAGGTGGGCCGGTAATTTCCAGAATACTGGGCCGAATAAGGGAAGCGTTTACGACCCGAATGATGTTCCGCGAGAGACAATCAAAGAGCAGAATGTGGATAATACACATCAGGGCTATTTCCAGAATACGGGCCCAAATAAGGCGACTACATATGACCCGAATGATGTATTGCGAACAACAATCAAAGAGCAGAATATTGATAATTCGCATCAGGGCTATTTTCAGAATACGGGCCCAAATAAGGGGACCGTCTATGATCCGAATGATGCTTTACGGACAACAATTAAGGAGCAGAACATCGATAATTCGCATCAGGGCTATTTTCAGAATACGGGCCCCAATAAGGCGACTACATATGATCCAAATGATGTGTTGCGGACGACAATCAAAGAGCAGAATATTGATAATTCGCATCAGGGCTATTTCCAGAATACGGGCCCCAATAAGGCGACTACATATGATCCAAATGATGTGTTGCGGACGACAATCAAAGAGCAAAACATTGATAATTCGCACATTGGTTATTTCCAAAATACGGGTCCTAATAAGGCGCTGGTATATGATCCGAGTGATAAGCCGCGATATACAATTAAGCACGACACAATGGTTCGCGACAATATTGGAAATATCCAGAATCAGACTGCGGGTGGTGGTTATAAGAACATTAAGATGAAAGCGAAGGATACTAATCGGATTACGACAAGCGTTCATTATGTGGGTGATGCGAAGGGAGAGAGTCGTGGTGGATACAAGAATGCGAATGTTAAGGCAAAAAATACGGCGCGTCAGTTTCATACTGGGGAGGTTAAGGGAAATGCGGGTCCTGCAACTGTTAAGGCGCAGACATCGTACGAGGACAGTTATAATATGTCGGTTAAGACGATAAGGGAGCAGGTGGCTGTTGGAAGAAAACCGGCCCACTCTGGACCGAAGAAGAGCTATTCGAAGGATGATATTAATATGAAGACCACACGAACAGGTGATATTGATAACGCGCGGATTGAGGATCGGGGAGTAAGTAGCACGAAGGTTTATAATAGTATGCCACAGAAGAATCAGTTTGGAGAGACACATTATAAGGACACTTTACCGAATGAGCCATTGGCGGATCGGATTAATCCAGAGATTTTGGATGCTTTTAGAGCGAATCCTTATACACAGTCATTACATAGTTTCGTTTTTCAATAAATAATATTATAATAATTATACTTATTTAAATGGAAAAGTATTATAAAAATAAAACGAAGGTAAAAAAAACATTTAGTAATATTTTTACTGAAAATAAATTTAAAATATTTAATGAAATCGGTGGAAAACGAATTATTTATAACAATGATTTACATTTTTTTAATTATTTACCTATTGTGAATAAGGTAATTCAAAGTGGAATTCCAATTTATTCAGATAATCTTCGGATAAGACAATATTTATTTGAAAATGGAGGAAAACCAAAATTTATCAAAAAAAAATATATTAATGTTAAAGTTGATACAGATTTAAGTATATTTAAAAGATTTAAGATTTCATCTGATGAAAATGTTCCACTTGTTATTAAATTAGATGGAAACATTAAATTAATAATTGAGCGTTTAATAAAAAAATTACCAACAATTATTGTAAATAAAATTAATATTTTAGAAATTGAAAGTGCAGTTTGTAGTAAGCGGCTATTATATATTGAAAATGTTGATGAATTTATAAAAAAAATTACGAATAATTTATATGTATCGGAAGCATTATTACATTTTTCTAAAAGATTAAAAAAAAAATATTGTAAAAAAAAATATGATGAAGGTATTTGTTTATTTTTTGGCATGTATTCACTGAACGATATATATAAATTAAAAATTCATAATGGATATAAATTTTTATTATGGGGAGGGACAGATTGTAATTGGAATTATAAAGATCGAGTTCGAAATTTTGATTATATAAATAAAATACCGGATTTATATCATATTGCGATTTCAAAAGATATTCAAGAGCGTCTTCGTTTGAAAAATATAGAAAGTGTATTTTTTGATATGAATTTGGTTGACAAAAAAATATTTAAGCCAGTTTTAATAAAAGGGGAGTCCATATTTATTTACAATGGTTATACAAAAGGTAATGAGGGTATATATGGAGAAAAAATATATAAGGAAGTCGTTAAAAAACTTCCGGAATTCAATTTTATATACAGCAATGAATTGAATTTACCATATGAAAAAATGCCTGAAATATATGCAAAATGTTTTATTGGATTGCGACTGACGGATCATGATGGGAATGCGAATATGGTGCAAGAAATGATGGCGATGAATATACCAGTCGTTCATAATTTGAGTGATTATGGACTAAAATGGAAGAATGTAGATAATATTATTGAATATATAAATAAGTATAAGGTATAAAAATAATATATTATATAGATAATGAATTACTTAAAAAAAATAGCAGTAATTGGATATGGAGGTTTTGCCAGAGAAATTGCTTGTAATTTAAAAAAAGGAACATATAATTTTTTTGTAAATAAACAATATATTAATTCAGATAATATTTCAATATTAAAACCATTAGAAGAAATTGATATAAATAATTATAGGGCATTAGTCGCAATCGGAAATCCATTATTAAGAAAAAAAATAATTGAAAGTTTACCTTTTGGAATAGAACATTATACATTTATTGATAAACGCGCAATTTTATTAGATAAAGATACAATTAATATTGGAGAAGGAAGTATTATAACCGCAGGAACTGTTATAACTACGAATATAAATATAGGTAAATTTTCACATCTGAATCTAAATACAACCGTTGGTCATGATTCAAACTTAGGAGATTTTTTAACTACTACACCGGGAGTTCATATTTCAGGAGAAACAAATATTGGAAAATATGCTTATTTTGGATGTGGAGCAGTAGTTAAAAATAAGATTAATATTTGCGATAATGTTACAGTCGGAATGAATAGTGTTGTAAATAAAGATATTACAGAAAGTGGCGTATATGTTGGAGCTCCAATTAAAAAAATTAAATAAAAATAATATACATGAATATATTATGGATTTTATACCTGGATATTTACAGGGAATTACAAGAGTATTTATTTCTCATCCATTTGATTATGTTCGTATTTATTTACAAACAAATAAATCAAGTTCAATAACTGATTTTTTTAAAAATCATTCATATAAAAATTTATATAGAGGTATTGGAATTCCATTAATAACTGTTCCAATTGATAGAGCTATACAATTTAAATGTTATGAATATTTAAATCGTAATTATAATCCATTTATTTCAGGAGCTATATGTGGATTAATAAGTTCTTTATTTGTATTACCGAGTAATTTTTTATGTAATAATTTTATTTTAAATGAAAATAAAAAAAAATTAGGAAAATTTATAGTTGACGAAATATTTAAAAAAAATGAATTTAAAAAATTAAGTTATGGTTATAAACCTGAATTAATACGTTCAATTTTAGGAACAAGTATATATTTAGGAACTTATGGAAATATGAGGAATAAATTTGGCAATGATGGAAAACAATCCATTATTAATGGAGCCATCGCTGGTATAACTGTATGGACAATTACGTATCCATTAGAAACATTAAAAGTTGAACAACAAGTCAATAATAATATTAGTTTAAAAAAAATATATACTGAACGAGTAAAAAAATATGGATTTTTTAATTTATGGAAAGGAATTTTACCAATATATATTCGAACATTACCATCATCAATAATTGGAATGTTTGTTTACGAAAAGTCAAGAGATTTAATCAATTCTTAGAAACTATAAAAATAAAAATTGCTAAAATAAACAAATATTTGTTATTTGTTTATTTTATTTATAATAGTAAATTTCAGTGTAATAATATATTTTTTATTTTATTAATGGACTCAACTGCATATTCATAACTTACGCATGGGTCGCATTTAAGTAAGATTGCGGTTTCAAATAATCTTTTTGCGACTGGTAAATCAGTTTCAGGCGCATATTTTTCAAGGGCTTTTTCTTTGTAAATTTCTCCACAAGAACCAATCTGCGCGAAAACATCTTCTTTATTTATTAACTCTAATATTTCATCCCTTGATTTTGAAAATTTGACTGGGTCTATGAAAAAATAATATTTATAATAGGAATGATATATGTGTTCATCCGGTATAGTTAATCGAACTCCGTCGATGTTTATTAGAGTTTCATTATACATTTTTGCGATTCTCCTACGATGATTTACCCAATTATCTAATTCATCCAGAGCTAAATACCCAAGTGATGCCTGAATTGGAAGCATTCTCCAATTTGTTCCGACGTTTTCGTGGAGCCATCTAAAACCCGATGGATGCGTTTTATTGAAAACAGTATCATATCCTTTTCCGTGGTCTTTTAATGACCAAGCAAATTTATATAATTCTTCATCATCAGTAGTTATCATACCACCTTCCCCACCAGTCGTTATTATTTTATCTTGACAGAAGGACCACGCATTTATATCGCCCCACGTTCCAGCATATTTGCTGTTGTATTTTGCTCCGTGGGATTGTGCGCAATCTTCAATTACATATATGTTGTTCTCTTTACAATAAGCGCATATTTCCTCTAAATCGCACGGCCATCCTGCTAAATGGACTAAAATAACTGCTTTTGTTTTTTCAGTTATTCCTTTCTTTATTGTTTCAAGAGTAATATTTTGACTGTTTTCATCAACATCGACAAAAACTGGTTTTATTCCATACCAAAGAGCGCAAGTCGCAGATGCTAAAAATGTTCGCGCGGTTACAATTACTTCATCACCTTCTTTTAATTTGAGGGCTTTGATACATAATTCAAGGGCGGCAGTTCCATTAAAAACGGCGACCGCATATTTGGTCCCAAAATATTTTGCGAATTTATCTTCAAACTCTCTAACAATCGGATTTGTCCACTGATTCACCTGACCTGATTCGAGGATTGCTTTCACGGAATCAATCATCTTTTCTGAAAATTGGGGCCACACTTTCATTTTATATTTTATATGATATTTTATATTCGGGAACTAATTGTTTTAGTCTGTTTTTAATTTCGATTTGATTTAAATATTTATAGGTTTCTATTAATGAGTTGTAATTATCCAAGAACTCATCATAATTAATTTCTTCATTATGTTTCGATATTTTTATATGTTCATTATCTGTTTCCAGCGTATTCTCCCCATTACATAATAATTCTTCATATAATTTTTCTCCGGCGCGTAATCCAATTATATTTATTTCGATATCATTATTTGTATAATTTTTTATTATATTTTGTGCTAAGTCATATATTTTAACTGGTTCACCCATATCAAACATTAAAATCTGTCCTCTTTTACCAATTGTTGATGCGTATAATACAAGTTGCGCCGCTTCCGGTATTGTCATAAAATATCGGATTATATCTTTATGAGTTATATCTATCTTTTTGTATTTATTTATCTGTTTTATAAATGTTGGAATAACTGAACCGGACGAACCAAGAACATTTCCGAAGCGCGTTGTTATAAATTCAGTTATATTATATTTATTCAAATTATTTATATAAATTTCGGATACCCGCTTGGAGGCGCCCATAACATTAGTTGGATTAACTGCTTTATCTGTTGAAATCATTAAAAATTTTGCGACATTATATTTGATTGAAATATCTGCGATATTTTTAGTCCCTAATATATTGACTTTTATCGATTCCCAAGGATTATCTTCCATTATTGAAACGTGTTTATACGCGGCGCAATGATATATAATTTCGGGTCTTTCATTATTAAAAATATGATTTAATCTATGTAAATCCAAAATATCAGCTAAATGAAATTTAACTTGATTATTTTTAAATCGCTCATTTACTTCATTTTTTAACTCGAATGTTCCGCATTCATTATTATCAACAACTATCAAATTATTGATTTCTAAATTCAATAATTGTTTGACAATTTCGCTTCCAATTGAACCGCATCCTCCACTTATAAGAATTTTTTTATTTTTTAAATATTCGTGTGTTTTTATATTATCAACTAATATTGGTTCTCTATTTAATAATTTATTGTAATTAATATCTTCAATTTTTAAATTGTAATTGTTCATATTGTATAAATATAAATTATTTTCTAATAAATTAATATGATAGAAAAATATAAACAAATTTATACAAGTTCAATATTTAATATTAAAAATAATATTGATTTATCAAAAAAAACAATATTCATTAATATTTTTACAAATGAAGATATTGAAATATTTAATAAAATAAAAGATAAAATTGTTATTTATAATAATGATACATATTTTTTTAATTGTTTAGATATTATCAAAAAAGTAATCGATTCTAATATTAAAATTTATTCAGATAATACGAATATAAGATTATATTTATTAAAAAATGAAATAATACCAGAATACATTGAAAAAAAATATGATATGTTTAATTTAAATTATATTAATAATAATATATTATTAGATATTAATAAAAATATTAATAATTTTAATTATTTTATTACTAAATATAAAAATATACTATTTATATGTGGAGATTATCCAAATTATGGAGGCGCCGCAACAAATTGTAATCACTTAGAAAACTATTATAGGAATAAAGGACATAATACATATTCTCATTATCATGATTATGTAAATTATAATATTAATAAAATAAATTTTAAACCAGATGTAATTATATTAAAATCTTTTATAAAAATTAATCTAAAAAAAAAATTTAAATGTCCAATAATTTATTTAATTGGTGGTATATATAAAAATAAATTAGATAAATATTACTTTGATATTCATACAAAAGAAGAACAAGATAAATATATAAATATAAGTGTTATTAATCAAATAAAAAATTCAGATTATTCATTTTCAAATAGCAGTCATACACAAAGAATATTAAAAAACTATTATAATTTGAATATAGAGATATTTTATAGTTCTTTTATACAATTTAATGATATGAATATGATAGTTGATGATAATTTTAATAATAGAAAATATGATTATGGTTTAATTATTAGTAATTTTGATAGAAAAATTAAAAATGTTGAAAAAAGCATTCAATTTTTGGTTGATAAAAAAAATGTTATATTAATTGGTAAAAATAGTAATAAATATAAAAAATATGGGTTTGAATGTATTGACTTAATTGATAATAAAGAAATGATTAATTATTACAAAAATATAAAATATATAGTTCAGGACAGTTTTTATGAATCTTGTAGTAATGTTAAAATTGAAGGATTATTTTATGGTTGTAAAATTGCTAAAAAAAATATTATAATAAGTAGTACACAATATGCTGGTTATGGAGGCGCTGCATGTAATGCGTACAATTTAATTAAATATTTCCGAAAAGAAGGATATAATACAGTTGGAATATTTTTTAATGGAAATATTAATGTAAATTATGACCCAGATAATATAGGAGGAATCTTTATATATAATATATATACTTTAAATGATGATGTAATAATAAAAGATACAATTAATTATTTTAATGGATATCCTGATATATGTTTCGGAAAAAATTATCTAGCACCTTTATTATGTAAAAAAATATTTAATTGTTATACAGTTTATTTAGTTTCTGGAATTAATCATATTTCTTATTATAAAAATATTGATGCAAATACATTTTTATCTGATAATTTTATAAATACATATAATCTAGATAAAGAGATTGAATGTATTAATTCAGTTGATTTAATTATATTAAATAGTAATCTATGCATGAGATTATTCAAAAAAATATATAGTAATAATTTAAATAAAATTTATAATAATCCAATTGATACATCTTCTATTAATAATATTAATTATATTAATTCAATTAAAGAATATGATATTATAATTTGTTGTAGTAATCTTAAACGTATCGATAAAAATAATATATTTCTTATTAATATATTAAAAAATCCAATATTTGATAAATATAAAAAATGTATTATTGGTGAAAATAATAATGACTTTTTATCAATACCAAATTCAATTTATTTAGGATTAGTTGAACAAAAAAAGTCAATTGAATATTTAAGTAAAAGTAAATTATTACTTTTTCCATCATTATTTGATGCAAATTCAAATACAGTAAGAGAAGCAGTTCACACAAATTGTTTTCCACTAATAACGCATAATATTGGTTTTAGTGAATTATTTCCAGATTATTTAATATGTAATACATATACTCAATCTGAATGGACAAATAAAATATTATATATATTAGAAAATTATACTAAGTTAAAATTAGATATTAAATATAAAAAAATTAGAAATTCATTAATTAATATAATAAATAAAATATAATATAATATAATATAATATATATTATGTGTGGAATACTTTTTACAAATTTTGATATTTCAAATTTAAATATAAATCATGTTATTGAATTTTTACAAAAACGAGGTCCAGATTTAACAAATATAAAAAAAATAAGAGAATATACATTTGTTCACACATTATTGAGTATGACTGGACCTTTAACTGAGCAACCATTTTTTAATAGTGATAATAGTGTAATATGTATATACAATGGCGAAATATATAATTTTGAAGAATTTGGTGAGTTTCGTTCTGATGGAGAATGTTTAATTCCATTATATGAAAAATATGGAGATGAATTTATTTCTAAATTAGACGGTGAATTTGCTGTATGTTTAGTAGATTTTAATAAAAATAAATTAATATTATCAACTGATATATTTGGAACAAGACCATTATGGATTGGATTTGATGATAAAAAATTTGGAATATCAACATATAAATCTTGTTTGGACAGAATTAATTTATCAAATAATTTTCAAGTTCTTGCGAATAAAATATATATAATTGATTTAATAAATATTCGAATTATTGAAGAAAAACGAGTTCATACATTTGATTTAAGACAATATAAGACAAATTTTGATGATTGGAATAGTGCTTTTACGGAGTCAATTAGAAAAAGAACAAAATACGCGAAATGTGGAATTTTTATTGGATTGAGTGGTGGATATGATAGTGGGGCAATTGCATGTGAATTAACTAAACAAAATGTTAATTTTACAGCATATTCAATTGCAAATGTTGAAGATAAAAATGTATTAAATCAACGGGAAAAAATAATTAAAGATTGTAATATAATTAATTTAGAAAGAGACAAATTTTTAGAAGCAAGAGATTTTCTTAAAAAAAATGCGGAAGAGTATAAATTAAATATAGATAATGGTGAAAAAGAAAAATATGATAATTTAATTAATACAAAAAATTATAATAAAAATAATGCTGAACAATTATTAAAATTAATTGAATTTAGAAAAAATGGACAGATTTTAACTGATGATAATGGAGCAGTTGGTTGTTCATATATATGTTCATTAGCAATAAAAAAAAATAAAAAAATATATTTATCTGGAAGTGGAGCAGATGAAATATTTAGTGATTACGGATTTAATAAAGTAAAAATTTATGATCATAGTACAATTGGTGGTTATTTTCCAGATAATTTATCTGATGTTTTCCCATGGAAGAATTTTTTTCATAATACTCAGCGAGCGTATTTAATGAAAGAAGAACATACAGCGGGAGCTTATGGAATTGAGGGGAGATATCCATTTTTAGATAAATATGTTGTTCAAGAATTTTTATGGATAACATCTGAGTTAAAAAATAGTTTATATAAAGCTCCAATTGATAATTATCTTTCAAGTAATAATTTTCCTTATGAAAAAAATCAGAAAATTGGATTTGGATGCGGATTTAATGGTCCAACAAATAATAATCAAGAATACTCAGAATTATCAAATAACCAAAAAAAAAATATTAGAGAAAAAAAAGTGATTGAAATGATTAATTACGTGAATATTGATGATTTATCATTGATGAAAACAAAATCATTTGAAAATTATTATTTATTAAAAAATGAATTATTTAATCATGTTAAAGGTAATTGTTATTCTATTAATATAAATATTAATAATTTTGGCTTAAAATATCATAAAAAATCAAGATATATTGTAGAAGAAGATAATATCCCATTGAATTCGCCTGTTACAAATCATTCTTTAATATGGGATAAAGGTAATGGATTATATTGTTTTTGGACATCTAATAAATTATATTTATCAACATCTGATAATAGTGATCCAAGAACAAATAATCGAAAATATTCAATAATTAAATTAAATAATAATTTACGAAAATTAGAATATATAAATGGTAATTCTTTTAATACTAAAAATATATATATTGCAATTGTTATTAAAAATTGTATATATAATTCAGATGAGTATTTTAATATAAGAAAAATATTTAACTATTACAATTTTATTCAAAACGCATTAATATGTGATGATTATAATATTTTTATGGATATACCAAATGTAAAATTTTTAAAATATAATGAATTAAATAATTATATTAATGATTCAAGATTAATTATTACAAGTGATGATTTAAATACAATTAATATTGATATAATAAGAGAAAAATTATTTGATGAAAAATATTATGATGACAATTATACAATAAAAAAAGGAAAAAATCCATTAATTACAATGTTTATATTATCAATTGGAAATCATCAATTTAAATATGCGCTTGAATCGTGTATATCACAAAATATTGATTGTTATATAATTATTAATAAATATCTAGATGTTAATGAATGTTGTAATTCTATGATCCATCGATCTAAAACAGACTATTATATACAATTTGATGAAGATATGATATTTATAGATAATAATTCATCAAAAATAATGTATGATGCAATTTTAAATAAACCAGATAATGTATGGCAAGTTTATTTTAAATTAATTGATAATATATTTGGAGAATATGATTATATTTCAAATGTATTATCATTAAATAAACATATAGTTGGAATTAAAATATTTAATAAAAAATTATTGAATAAATATAATTTATATTATGATATTTCTCAGGAAAATTCATATATGATTGATCGTTTATTTTATAATAAAGTTTCTGATAATAATTTAGTATCAATTCTTGAAAAGGATAAAGATAATGATAATATAATAGTTATTGGACACCATCAAAAAAATTATTCTAATTTTGATTTATTTATAAGAGCTTGTAAAATTGGTCATGAATTGTTTAATAAAAATACAAATAGTAATTATGAGCATAATTTTTTTATTAATAGTATTTCATTATATGATAATTTTAGTCATTTAATATATACAATTAATTTTATTTTATCAAAATATTCAACTGATGGAATTTCAATATTTATTGAAAAAATAAAAAAAATAAAAAAAATAAAAGTTAATAATAAAAATATAGAAAAACTACAAATTATATCAATTGATGAATTTAAAAAAATAGCAAAAAATACAAATATAATTCAAAAAATAGATAAAAATATTAATTATTATTGTTTAGCTGGTATGATATATTCAATATTTTATGATTATGAATACAACTATAAAAAATATCCTGTAAAATTTTTTAATGATAATTTATTATAAATATAATCCTTTTACTAAATCATTAATTGTATAATTAAAATTATCTTTTATACAATTTATCTTATTTTTTTTCAATATATTTGTTTTATTAATAAATTCTTCAAGATTATTTGCGACACAATTATTATTTATAAATTCTCTTCCACCAATTGTATCACTTATTAATATATTACAACCACACATAATAGATTCAATCATAAGATTTGATAATGATTCATAAATAGAAGAAATAATTATTAATTTTGTATTTTTTAATTTTTCAAGAAGTTCATCATGATTAAGTAAATCAAAACAAATTGAATTTTTTATATGAGAATGATCACTCGAATTTTTTCCAATTATTAATTTTATTTCATTATTAAATTGTGGATCATTAACAATTTGTTTAAATAAATTAATATTTTTTACTTCACGATTACAACATGATGCGATAAAACCAATATCATATAAACGATTATTCCAATCATCATTTTGTTTATTCTTTAAATCTAAAAAATTACAATATTTATTTGAATTAATTAAAAATGATGTATATGCAATATCTATATTTGCTTTATTATTATAATTTAATAATATTTTTTTAGATAAATGACTATTAACAATAATTTTTTCTGATAATGTTAATTTTTTTATTACATCTGGAATTAGTTCTGTATTTTTAAATACTTCATCTTCTTTAATATTTTCTAATTTGTCTGAATCAATTACACTTGATAATATATAATAAATTTTACTTTCAGGAAATATTATTCTTAAATTTAATCCAATTACTGTTTTTTTAATATATATATTATCCGGTATTCCATTTAACATTCTAATTATATCTTCTTTTATTTTACTTTTATTATCAAAATTTCGAATATGATACATACATCCAATATTTTCAGGATCATAAATTTCTTTTTTCAAATCTAATGTATTTAATATTAATCCAATTACATTATAATTATTTAATTTAAAATATTTTACTAATGCATAAACATTTGTTGCCGCACCTCCAAAAAATGGATAATCACCGGAAGCAAATATTATTTTTTCCATTATATATTATATAATATATAATTTATTAATCATAATAATTTGTATTATATATTTCACTTGGAATATTTAAGTGATTTTTTACTTTATTTATTAGATTATAATTTATTGAACCAATATTTTTCTTTTCATTTTCTATATGATTAATAATATCTTCAATCGAATTATATGATAATGTAAAAATACATTTTGTATCATTATATACTGTATTTATTCCTAATAATCCACATTCTAATACAGAATTCGCAATACCATCATGTGAAGTTAATCTTAGTGAAATAAAACATTCTTGATATTTTTTTACAATTTCTTCATTTGTTTCACAAGTGCTTATATTATTTTCTTTACAATATTCTATATTATTTTTATATGAGTTTGGATGTGTTAAAAATAAAAATTCATATTCTGGTTTAAGTTTTTTAATTTTATTTATTATATCCCAGCCATACATATATTTTTGATTATCAGCATAAGTATAATGATATATCTTTTTACCAAGTGGTTTTGGAACAAAATTACTAAATGATGTTCCAATAAAAGGAATATATTTATAATTAAAAAATAGTGATTTCATATCATTAATCATAAAACTAGATCTTGGAATATAATAAATTTCATCAAGTTCTTGTAATTTTTTACAATATTCCAATCTTAATTTTGTTTGAGAATTATCTTTATTTATATGATATAATAAATCAATATCTCCTCCTGAAAAAATAATATATTTTTTACCTTTATGATTTATAATTGTATCAATATCTTCTTTTCTTGCTATTCCATAAAAAAAAGCAGGAGCATTAATATCATAATAGTCTTTTAAATTATGTGCTATATGAATTCTATTATCTTCTTTATATTTATATAAATTTCTTGTTAAATATAATTGTTCAATTTTCTCATTTATTTTGCGATATTTTACATTAAAATATAAACAATTAATATTAATTATGTCAATTTGACTAATATTTATTAATATTATTTTATATTGATATAATTGATTTTCTTTTATATTTATTTCATAATTTTTATTATTTATCATAAATATTGAATCTTTTTTATTATTTTTTACATTTATTATTATTTCAACATCAATATTTTTCTCAAAATTAATTATATTATTTATATTTTCATATTTTTTTTTATAATTATATATATTAAAAAATCCTTGATTAAAATCATTATTCTTAATTATCAATTTATAATCTTTAAGTGTTAATAATAAACTAGTCTTTCTATTAATATCATCTAATATAAAAAATTCTATATTATATTTATCAATTAATTCAATTGGTATATTATCTGTATTTACATATAATATTATTTTATAATTTTTATTTATATAATCATTCAAGTTATGGCTATCTACTAATAAATATGTATATTTATCATTATATATTTTCATATCTTCATTTTTAATATTATCAATTAAAAACATATCATAATTTTTTAAATTTACATATTTATAATTTACACAAAAAGCAAAATATATATTTATATTTGTTAATAATTGTGTAATATTATTATTTATTATATTTGTATTTAATACATATTCAATACATTCTTCTTCTGTTTTTATATTATTATTTAAAAAATTTTTATAAACAAACCAAGGATTTTTTTCATAAAATTCAGTTAATTCTTTTGTTTTTCCATTAAATGATAAATTAAACGATGATTTCATAATATAATATAAAAGAAAATTATTTGAAAATTATTATATTATTGATAATAATTTATATATAGTTCCAAAAAGAAAAATGAGATAAACTTTATATAAAAAAATAATAAATTGGTTAATTATATTATATTTTTCTTGAAGTGATGGAAGCGACATAAGAAAAATTATATATGAATACACAATTGATAAAATTAAAACTAATAATTATAGTAATAAATAATTATTTGAAATTATTCAATAATTTATCTAAAAAAGTAGAATAAGTTAAATTAAATGGTTTATTCTCAATATTTCCATTGCATCCATTATAATGATGATCATTATTAACATTCAAATATTCTTTTTTTACACTTATTTTATTTTCACTAATATCACAACATTCATTTGTTAAATCAAAATATTTAATATTATTTTCTATACATTTCTTTTCTAAAATATTATTAAAAAGTAAATGATTCTTTTGTTTTTCTAAAAGAGTAAAATCTTTTAATAATTCCGATACAATATTTACATCAATATTTATTATATAACTTAAATAATTAATATAATATTTAATATGTGTCCAACTAGTTAAATTTATTCCACATACGATTATATTTTTATTAGAAAGACTTTGTAAAAATGATAAATAATTATCAACAGTTTTTGTAAAAAAATCAATTATATTAATATTTTCTTTTTTTACAAATAATTTGTAATAATATATATATTCAACATCAACTTGTCCTAATTTAAACATGTAATAATTATTATCATTATCATTTATATTTTTATAAATTGTCGTATTATATTTTAATTTTGAATTATTATTCGTTAACCCTGTTATAGAAACACTATCATGATTTCTATTTTTAATTAAAAAATTTTTATCATATTTATTTATTAGTAAATAATTATAATTATTTATAGATAATCCAACAAAACATAAAGTATGACTATCTCCAAATAATGTAATTGTTTTATTTATATTATTTGGTATTTCACTTATGACTTTAAGTTCCATTATATATTATAATAATATATTGTTTTTATTATTCCTTCTTTAAATAATATTTGAGGATTATAATCCAATATTTTTCTTGCTTTACTAATATCAGCATTTGAATGTGGAATATCGCCCGAACGATTTGGACCAAAAATCGGTTCCATATCTAATTTTAATTCATCCTTGATAATTTGAAATAATTCATGTATTGTTATTTGTCCTTCAACGCCAATATTAAAAGCTTCTCCAAATGAATCAGTATTTGTAGTTGTCATTGCTAAAACATTCGCCTGAATTACATTATCAATATAAGTAAAATCCCTTGAATAATCTCCATCGCCGTTAATTGTCGGCGATTTTCCATTTTTCATAAGATTAATAAATTTGGGTATGACGGCGGCATAAGCCCCATTTGGGTCTTGACGGCGACCAAACACATTAAAATATCGCAGCCCAATACATTCCATCTCATAACATCTCGTAAATACAGCGCCGTATATTTCATCTATTTTTTTAGTGGCGGCATACGGAGATAATAGATTTCCCATGTTTTCTTCTACTTTTGGTAAAACTGGATGGTCTCCATAAACAGATGATGATGATGCATATACAACTCTTTTTATTCCAGTCTCTTTTGCGGATATTAATATATTTAAAAATCCATTCACATTCGATAAATGTGATGATAGTGGGTCGAGGATTGACCTTGGAACCGAACCAAGAGCGGCTTGATGACATATAACATCAATACCAGATACCGCTTTTCTACATACTTCAATATTTGTTATATCTCCATACATAAACTCTAAATTCGCATATTTATCTAATAGATGTTCTATATTCCTCTTATTACCTGTTGATAAATTATCAATTACTCGAACAAAAGAAGCATTATTTTCTAAAAGATATTCTACTATATTAGAACCAATAAACCCACAACCACCTGTTATTAAAAACCGTTTATTTTCCATATATATAAAAACATTTTATTTTTATATATCATGCCGACACTATATCCCACATGCGAAACAATTCCTGAACTTTGTGTATGTAATCAATACCCCGTTCGAAAACTTATCGTAGTTAATGGTAAAGTAGAAGTCTTATTTTTATACAAAGGCGTCCCATCCTAATGCTAAGCAAATAATACCGAAAATATAATTGATATAAAGAACAACATCCACGATGTAATCTTCATCTCTTTGGGGAAACTGGCACCATTGTTTGTAGCATACTGATTAGTAGCCCCAATATTTGCGAAACTTAGATTTTCGCCTGAATTTGCTGGAACATCATTCTGTTTTACTGGTTCATTAAAAAAATTTGACATTAACTATATCATATTTAGAAAAAATTTGTGAGTAAAAAATGGATTTTATTTATCTTTTCAATAAATAAAAATGGCTGATGAAGAATTAAGTGCGAATGCTCTCGTTGACGCAAAAAATGAATACACTAAACTTCTAACCAGTTATCTAACTCCATGTATTACAGAAGGTTTTATTAGCCTTTATGATGATGCTAAAAATGAGAAAGAAGAAAAGAGAAAAGATTCGCGTTATGATGATTACAGTGAGATACAAATATTTCAAGACTTTATCAAGAAGATTCCCAAATGGAATCAAGATATCATTGATAAAGAAAGCGATAGAATTATTCATAGATCAAAATGCGACTGGCTCGATCGCTTACTTTACGGTGTATTCGTTAGCAACGCAAAAGTTCTCTCAATTGTCCGGATACAACCCAAACGGGATGATAAGATGAGACTGAAAATCCCGAAGCTCCGAAATTTCATCCATAGGTGCTACATTGAATGTGGGCGCGAATTATATAAAGTGGCCTATCTGTTTGATGATGAAGACATAACCAGCATTGAAAAACAAAAAAATGTCAGAGATATTAACTCAATTGTTCGTGATGGAGTTATAGAGGCCGTCAGAAAATTACTACCTATCCAAGATATTCTAAAAGACTGTATTGGAAATATTGGGGGTGAAAATACTCTGCAAAGCGAAGCCACTGGAAATGGCGGGGACTCTGAGGAGTTATTTAGGAAATTCACGAACAGTAATAAACTGAAAAAGGGGATTGAGGAAATACATAGTGATACTGAAGGACTTCTAGAAATGGAAGATAGCGAATCGGAGGAGTCGCTCGCGCAAGAACAACGAGAAGAGAGTATTGTCTCTCAGAAGTCGGCCCGTTCCTCTTCTAAAAAAGAGGAGAGCGTCGTTTCTCATAGGTCGACCCGTTCTTTGAAGAAAAAAGAGGAGAGCGTCGTTTCTCAGAAGTTGTCCCATTCCTCTTCTCAAATGGAACAAAAGGGTTCGGCGCCAGAGAAGGAACGCATGTTGAAAGAGGAAATTGCAGTAGTTCCTGAACAAAAAGAGGAGAGTTTAGTATCGATTAAAGATGAGAGTCAAAGTGTGGTATCTTATAAGGAAACAAGTGTTGTCTCTCATCGGTCCGAAATTAGCAACGTCTCTAAGACAAGCGAAATAACCAATCCAACTATTAAGAAGATAAGAACAAGCAGCATAATCCGCAATAAGGACCGGCGCAAAATGATGGAGCAAGAACAGAAGAAAAGAGAACCGACTGTTGAAAAAGTGGAGCGAACACGAGATAATGATGAAATAATCTCATATGACCTCCAAGATTACGTCCAAGAAGAATATATTTCCGATAACTCAGATAACTAAGTGATTTCGTTCAATTCATTATTTTTTTTACTGTGAAAAAAATAATGGGATTCAGTCATTTAATTAAAAATCCACTCGTGTTTGGAGCAATCGTTGGAGTTTTATTGTGTATATTGCTCTTCCTTCACGATAAGTTTTTAGCCAAAAGCAAAGAAGACAAGAGTAGTTTAGGAACCTACTTCAAGCTCTTTTTTGCCGGGTTCATCATATCTGCTCCTCTTGTATTCCTCTTGTATAACCGCGATTTGAGCTTCAAAGAAGTTGAGTTCGGTGGGAAGTCTTTCTCGGGGGGCGCTGTGAGCGATGTTGAAATGACATCGTCTTCATCATCTTCTGATTCCGTTTCGGAAGTGATTGAAGAAGTCGCAAAGAAAGTGGGGGGAGGTAAATCTTCCTCGGCGCAAAGAGGCGGGGGCGGTGGCGGAAATGGGCGCCGGTTTAAGACAATGAACACGGATGTTCCTAATATGTAGCACCCCTTTTTTCTTCTACTACGTAGAAGTAAAAGGTGCGAACCCCCAAAAAAGACCAATTTTCTCTGTTTTTTTGTAGAAGTAAAAGGGGCGAAGATATAAAAAAGACCCACATCCAGACTTTTTTATAATAATGTGCGTTTTATATTTAATGTAAATAATAGTTTATTATTTATACTAAAAATTCTTAAAATATAAAAACTAAGATGATTTTGGTTTAGATTTGGATTTGGATTTTGCTCTGGTCTTCTTTTCAGAAGGTGCGTAATTATTAGTCATTTCATCAATATGTAAATATTTTATTATATTCTTCGACGTCATCTCTTTTGTATGTAATTTCATTACCTTATGAACAATCTCATACTTCAAAAGTGTTTCTGGGCTCAAATTTATAATTTTAGTCCGCATATCTTTGTAAAATTGGGTCGGTAATTTTGACTTTTCCTTCAAGTATTTTACCACTTGGTCCGCATAAAATTTAGTGTTCTCTATCATATCGATTACTTTCCAGCCCCAACCTTTCATATCCCATGAATAAGTAAATACACTTGATACAATACTTGGCGTCATCATTATACGAATCGGACAACATAATATTGAACCAAGAATATTGAGGCTTTGCGAACCTTCTATAAATGCTATTACAGGAACCTTCTTCTGGATTAAAGATAAACGATAGTTCAGTTTATTAAACCATCTGACCATATTTGATTCAGAAAAAACCCAAATCGATTGTGGTCTAAAATGAATTATTAGTGGCTTCACATTATCATCTTTTCTTAAAAAATTATTGTCTAATTCCAAACACAATAGATTCAAGTCTTTTATTTCTGATAAATTAGTTGGAACTAACGTTGAAGTAATCAATTCATTCGCGGTCATCTCATCTGAATCAATATAAATATGATTAAGGTTCGTTTTCTTTAAGAAAGTATGAATTGATAAACTTAGATTTGAACTGTTTGAATAATGTGATGGAGAATTTATTTTTGGAAAGCGCAATATTCGATCGATGATTCCGTGCTTTAAGCAATAATTGGAATCTATAAGCAAATCGCGCGAAATGAATTTATCAATCTCTTCATTCGTTAATTTTGTCCGTTTGCGAAGTAGTTCAATGTAATTAATCATTTTTGTATAAAAATATGTTTGAGTTTTTACTGTATTTGCGACTTTACCAAAAGTTCCTCCGGCGGCGTCATGAATAAGATACTTTGAATAATCAACCATAATGCGATATGGAGCAAGTAATTGAAATTCAGTCGCTGCGGAAGCACACATAGATTCAATAATTACGCATAAAGGTAAGCGTTGTGTTTGACTAAATACATTGAATAAATTCATTGAAATACAATATCCCCCCGGTGAACTTAAATGAATAACAATCGGTTTGGGGGTTGTTTTAATTCCAGATTCGGAAACGACCGTTTTTGATGCCTCCATCAGAAGCTTTTGTAAATTACCTACGGATTCATTATGAATATCGGAATAGAAATAAATGTGTTGGACCTTGTCCGAATACAAATCACTGTCGCTCATTTTATTGAAGGTCTCCTTTGATACTCGGACCCACTCATCGTATATGACATCGCTCGAAATAGAATTTTTAAGAATTTCAATCATTATATTAAGTATTATAAGAAAATAAAAATTTACTTTTTATTTTACCCACGGCACCAACATCCCGGAGGGCAAGGTGCTCTTGGATCGTGGTACCAATTCATGAAACTAGCATCCGATTCACAAGATCTTGTAAGCCGTTCTTTCGTCTCTTTTAACCGTTCGTCTGCCTTAGATTGGTACGCTGTCCAAATTTCTGAAAGTCGGGCATGACCTTCTTCTTCCGTGATACTCAGACAATTACGAAGAGCATCTGCGATAACTGCTGGATCGATCGGATTCGATACATCAACCGGTATTTTATACTTGTTGACCAATAAACTAAGTATTGGATGTGTGGGCAAATGTTTTCGAAACAAGATTGACAGCAGGTATTTAACATCTCGCACCTTCTTGTGGTCAATCTTGACACCAAATATTTTTACATTGTGAGGAGAATAAAGGTAATCCATCAACTGACAAATATATAACAGCACGGTAAACAGGCTGTATTCATTCAAACTTGCCAAACCGATAATCATTGATTGCATAGCTCCATCAGTCAATCGACAGTGTAAACCAGTTTTGGAAAAATCAGTTGATTCATGATGTCTTTTGCTGCTTCCATTTGGACCATATTTCAAAACAGTACAACAATTTGAGCAACAATAACACGATAGACAGTCTTTATCCCTCGCATGATGAACACGCGCCGCACTATCTGCATCTGGTGCGATTTTCCCACCATTCAAAACTTTGTTCTCAATTAACTGGAATAGTTTCATCGATGCACCAGTATTACAAATGGAAGAGGTAAAAGTAGAAGACAAAATCGCGAATAAACCGATTGGGTTAAATCCCTTAAACATCCCATCAAGACCAGTTGACAACCACTTCATTACTGAAAGTAGATCTTCGACTGAACACGAATAAGTGCATAATAGATTTTTTTGAACTTCTGGTTCATTTGGATTCTTCAATTTTTCGATCACATCTTTAATCGGCATTTCCAAGAACTCAGGATTTTCCAAGAACGCTTTCTCGTACTTCGCAATCATAACAAAATAATGTTCAACTTTGATTGAGGCATGATTAAATTTTAAAGAAAATTTAGTCATATCAGATTGGATGGTTAACCTGATTATTTCTTTAATTTGTTTGACTTTTTCAATCGCATTTTGTCTGGTACAATCTACTTGTCTCCAAGGTTCAATTGCTTTTCCATTCTCTTGTTCTTCTTGATGAATTTTCGCAATGTCAAGATCATCTTCTTTCTTCATTTCAATACGAACAAAATTACTAACCTCATCAACTTCGATAAATTTTTTTTTCAATTTGTGTAAAAAAACAAGTATACGATGTTCAGATAAAGCAGTATGCTTCAATGTAACAAGAGTGAAGTGATTGATATAATTCCTAGAATAATCCTCCAAAAAGCGATACTTCATTTTCAGCCTCATAGAAAGAGTATTTACGTCATGAGATGGATTTGCTTTCAGTTCAGAAAAAATGTTTTGAGCTATTTTTGTAGCAGCATCAATACACTCTTTCCGTTTTTTTTTGACAACTTTTGGAAAATCATCTTTGCGTTTTTTAATGCCTTCTTCAATTGCATTAATGCGATTTGCAGCAGAGTTCGATTCTAGTTCTTTCTGAACAATCTCAGTTGCCAAACGCAGTTCCAATTGTGCTTCCTCCAACAACAATGAGCGTTCCAATTCAAGTTTTTGAAGCATCAGTTCATGTAACCTCTTTCCAAAATATTCTTTGATTAAAACGTTTAAATCATGCCGAAGTCTTAGCAAATCCATCACTGTCTTTGTTATACCGCAATTTGTACCAGAACTTGAATTACGTATTGCATGATTGATTTTTTCTTTATACTTTTTTTTTTCTTCTGGTTTCATTTCTAGAAATAAAAAGAATTAAATATACAACGATTTTAATTAAATTAACCATCAATTTTTATTAATTTACTTATAACGAATTACATTTTTTCTTATACATAAAAATTTGCAAGGTTTTTTTATGTAGAAGAAAAAATAGATTCGCGAAAGTAGTGATTAGAAACAATAATTCCATTCTTTATATACCTACTTATTTTAGCTGTGCAAACACCATGAAAAGCAGCAGTTTGAGCAACAGTATCCCATCTTCCCAGAATTTCACCCGTGATAGAATCCACTTTTTCCACTTTTTTGGCGGTTGATGATGTCAGTTTTTTACTAACTGTATCTAATTCTTCTTTTCGAAGTGATATGCCGTAATATCCATTATTCGAACCATTTGATGTCCAAATAACTGCTCGAATAACATTTTTATTCTCTTTAAGGTAGCCTTTCATATCAACAATATCATTATCTGATGTATTTAGATTTATTGATTTTCTCCATTTTTGGTACTCTTTGAGAAGATTTGATTCTAATACTTTTCCTGTATCTGAGAACCGACAATTCTCAAAAATGAAAGTTTCAACAGAAGAATTAACTCGAATCTTTTTGTATTCGAGCTCGATTAGTTTGAGACCACAAAAAGAATGAGAACCATCTATGCGCTTAGGCTTGAAACGTGTTTCCAAGTAGCTTTTCAAAGCGTGAAATACTTCTTTTTCGGGCTTCCTTCGATTCCATATACGGAAGCGACATTCCAGATTGACTGATTTTTCGTGTAGTTTGGGGTCAACAATACACATTTTATCAATGAATTCATCGAACCTTTGTTCTATGGTTTCTTCTTCTGTTTGTTTCTCGTCGATTAGTGGCGTTTCATCAAATTTTGGATGATTATCTTCTTCTGGAACAACCGCAGTTTCATAAATGGATTCATTATCTTTATTGATTGATTCAATTATTTTTATTTTGTTGTCTAATTTTTCTCGGAGTTCATTGATTTCCAATAAGTGTTTGTGAGTTTCCTTCTTGTGTTCTTCAATGATTTTGTCTATTTTAGCATTTTCTTCTTTGAGAGTTTCGTTTTCTTGTTTGAGGACTCTGTTTTCTTCAACGAGTAGGTCGAAGTTCTTTTCATTATAAGTTTTGTCATGGATTATTTTTTTTATAAGATTGATAATAACATCTGTCGGGAACGACTCTTTATCATATGCTATCATTTCAGTTTTATTAAATCCATTAACATTTATTTGACGAAGTTGTTTTGAGATTCTGGGATGCGTTTTTATGGCGTTTTCAATCTCAACTTTGTTGATGACTTTGAACGCTTGAATTACGATGAAGTTTTCATATGTTTTGCGATGGTCTAGTATTCTATGTCCAAGATTGTTGGTATGACCGAATTTGATGAGCGACTCATTCTTTGAACTGCGATTATCAATACGTCCAAGATAAATGCATTCAGTATTCAGTGGGAAATTTGAAATAATAATGGCTTCTATTTCTTTCATTTTCTGATTATTAATTTTGCCAATTTCTGATTCTTTTTTTGTAATTTCTGATTCTTTTTTTGTAATAATTGTATCTTTTTCTTCCAATTGTAGTCGGAGTTCATTTGATTCATCATTTATAATTTCTTGTAGAGTTTCTTCCAATTTGATAAAATAATCATGTATTTCATCTGCTTTTTTAGTTCCTGCTTTCAAGCAAAACTTTTTGAATGTTTTTATATTCATCATAATTATTTCTCTATTATGACCACCGCGAGACGATTTTGATTCTTTCTTCGGATTCTGAACAATTTCATCATCATCATTATTTTCAGATAAAAATGTTTGCTCCTGAGCGCTCAGGAGCAATATATTTTTATCTGTCATAAACATTTGATCACGAAGCTTCGTGAGTAAACATTTATAATCTTTATCAATAATAAAATTTTTTTCTAATGTTACTTTCGCATTACATTTTTTATTAAATCCGAGCCAATTCCACACATCATCCAAATCAATTATAAAATCATTTATTTTATCGTATTTCAAATAACAATAAAAACTTGATAAAAATAATTGTTGTTCGTAATTTGTAAATTTACTTTGTAGTTTTTCAATCAATTTTGATTGATATTTTGTTGTATTGAATGTTGAGATTGGATTATTCTCAATCAGATTCACAATATCGACACTTGTTGTATTCATATTTATTTATAAGATGTTTATTTATAATATTTTACGCAAATAAAAATTTCAATTTTTTTATTAATTTTATTTTGTTCTAAATAAAATAAAATTTACGATTGCTTTTTATAAACAATAGTAAATTTTTGGTATTCGTCTGAGCAAAGAATTTACTCCGAGTAGCAAAAAGTCTTCACCGAGTAGCAATAACTCCCCGTAATATTTCTTGTAATAATCATTAATTCTCCATACAATTTACTCCATATATATTTAATTAAAAACAAATCCGACTACATAAACGTATTTCATCCAATGATTCTTCTTGGAACTCGCTATTATTATTGTATAAATAATAAAAATATTTAGGTATTTAGGATAAAACGTAAATATAAAATATATTTATGATATATAATAATGAATCTGAAATTAAAGAAATTTGATATGAGTTCTATTAAAAGCGATAAAGTCGTTCTTTTTATAGGGAAACGCGAGACCGGCAAATCATTCTTGGTCCGCGATTTGTTATGGCACAACCGCGATTTACCAGTAGGGACAGTTATCAGTGGAACCGAAGGCGCAAACCAGTTTTATTCGAAGATGATTCCCTCCATTTTTATACACGATGAATATACGCCCGAAATCATCAATAATTTTGTTAAAAGACAGGGTCGTTTGATAAAGAAACAGGTTGGTGGAGTTGCGGAATATCAAAATATTGATCCCCGCGCATTCTTAATTTTGGATGATTGCTTATACGATAACACATGGGTCAAGGATAAAAATGTCCGGTCTTTATTTATGAACGGACGCCATTTCAAGGCCTTTTTTATCATCACAAGTCAATACTCTTTGGGAATTCCACCAAATTTACGCACAAATGTCGATTACGTTTTTGTCTTGAGAGAGACCATTCATAGCAACCGTAGGAGGCTTTATGAACAATATTGTGGTATGTTTCCGACTTACGAGTTTTTTTGTACGGTTATGGACCAATGTACGGAAAACTTCGAATGTCTGGTCATAGATAATAATTCAAAGAGTAGTAAGCTCGAGCAACAGGCATATTGGTACAAGGCAGAGCCTCATCCAGATTTTCGTCTTGGTGCAGACATATTATGGAAACAGTCCTCATCAATGGTATTGAATGATGATAGCGATGATGAGAATCCGGATTTTCTATCAAGTTATAATAATAGTAAAAATAATAGAAAACCGAGGTTAGAGGTCAAAAAACAATCATATTAAAAGACTTTAAAAATATATTATATTATTTTATTATAATATATCATGGTCAAAAATGGAAAAAATGGAAACAAAAATCCAACTAGTGTTTCTATTAGACAACTTCTTATTGAAAAAAAGAAGCTGAGTATTCAAGAGGAAAAATTAAAAAACATGAGATGGGCTATGGGACTAGAACACGAAACCCAATATTATTACATTAACAAGAACTCACATGCTGTTAAAGCGGACGCCGTTGTTTGTCTAACGTTTGAATATTTACGGGATATACTCGGAGATGATTTAACTGATAAGCCCTATTACAATGAATTAAGCACAGGAGATATAAAAGAAATCAATGATTTATTTGCAAAAATTAAATTGGATGATGAGCAATTAAATAGATTAAAAGACAGTGTTTATGAAGAGACTGGCCGCAAATGTGGAGGGAAGGTAGTATTGAATAAATTATATTATAAACTCAAAAATAAATATGAGCCTTTAAGAATGCCAGAGTTCATTACAAACAAACCATTCTCAACTTTTAATGATAGAAAAGATATTGAATACTATGTTAAACAATTAGGGAATACAGAACGAACATTTGAGGAATACATCGTTCAACATCCAATGTTAAAGCGCTATTTGAAAGAATATGACCTGAAAATGATTCAATATCCATTTGGTATGTCTTCCAATATCAGAGTTCTCGATAATTATTTCAATGGGAGTAATAAGCCAACAAAAAAAACATACACTGATTATTGTGGAAGTTTCCATTACACACTTACACTCCCACACGAGAATAAAGAAAAATATACAGAAGCGGATGAGCAGAAGTTCGTGGATAACCACTACAATTTTGGGGCAATGTTCCAATGGATCGAGCCACTTCTTTTAGCGGCCTACTTCTCATGCGATCAAGAAGCAGTCGGAACAATGGAAAAAAGAATTCGCGGGAGTTTTAGAGTGGCGCGTGTCGGTTGGGGAAATTTCGCTGGGGCCGATATGAGAAAGAAGACAAAGGGAGTTGGGAGATATGCGGATGTTAATCAGAAATGGCGCGAGGGGTTCGATTTCTATGAGAGCAACATCATCAATTACTGTAATGTTCCATTCAAGTCGAATAAAGAGACTGCTATGTCCTCTTTTAGTAGCAATATCCGGACGTTTGCGCCGAGTAAGAATGCGAACTCTAAGGAAAGGATATCGGGAGCCCCTATGACAATCCCAAATGGAATGGAGGTTCGCATTTTCGACCATTTTCCAACAATATATCTTTATAGTTTGCTACAAATAATTATTCTAGTTGCTGCAAATAGCCAACGCACGACTGTGGACCAGTTTGTTTATGAAGATGATGACTGGATTGCGACTATACGTAAGATTATGTTGGAGGGATGGAAAGCGGAAGTAAGCCCAACTTATGTTAAGAAGTTGGAGAAGATACTTAAATTAGAAGGAAAAGAAGGAAAAGACGGAGTTCAATTGAAGTCTTATCAGGCGTTTGATGTATTGAAGGGATTTGTTGAAAAACTGTATGAAGTTAATAAATCAAGTGATTACGTATTTTTAATGTATGGTCCACAGAATCCTCCACAAATCCCGAAGATTAATAAGTTCAGTTGGGATTTCTCATTTATGCTTAAACTTCTGAAAGATGAGGATTGTTATGGAAATTTTGTCAGGCTCTTACAAAAAATGACGACATCTACAAAAGTGGATGATATACATGGATTTGTTATTGAATATATGGGGAACTCATGGGAGAACAACTGGAAAGATATAATGTATTTTCTTGATGAAAAGAAACTGATTCACATCAAGGGAGATAAGTATGAGATTAATGTTGAACTGATGAAAAGTTTTGTTGGAAGAGACAATATAAAAATGGAAATACAAATACAGTCAAATATACAGCATATAATTTATGATGATTTTAAGCTTGAAAAAAAGACTGGATTTTTTCACGCGGATAATATTAAAGAGCGATATAGAGGTCTTGTTCCGAAGGTTGTGAGTTAACTTTTTATAAATTTTTTATATAATATAATTCATGGAATTTACACCTTTTATATGTTATTTAATTTATATTGTAATAATTGCTTTGCCATTTCAATTATTTTATCTTAGAATTAGAATTCTTCATGGTAAATTTAGTCCAACTTTTTATATAATTGCAATGTTTATTTATTTTGGATTAGAAGGATATATGTCATATCTTGTCTATAAAAAACAAGAAGATGATAGAAAACATGCATGGATGCTTGTAGGTGGTCTTATTGGTTTTGGAATTGTATTTGATGTTGGACGATATTCATCAACATAATTCAAATAATAAAAGTTTTTATTTTATAAAAATATTTTTTTAGAATATTATATAATATAATTCATGGGATTTACACCTTTTGTCTGTTATTTAATTTATATTGCAACAATTTTTATACCATTGAGATTATTTTATCTTAAAGATAGAATTCTTCACGGTAAGTTTAGTATAATTTTTTATATAATATTAACATTACTTCATTTTGGATTGGAAGGATATTATTTTTCGTATCTAATATATAGAAAACAAGAAGACGATAGGGAACATGCATGGAGGCTTGTAGGCGGTCTTATTGGGCTTGGAATTTTATTTGGTATAACAATAATTTATAAAATTAGTTAGAAATAGAAAACTTTAATTTTTATAAATAAATAATATTTTTCAGATATATCAGATATAAATATTTTCAAAAAAAGTATAGTTTTTTGAAAATAGTCGTATTCAAATTGAAATAAATTCTGTATTTTCGATTGAGTTTTTTCTTAATCTTTCAATCTGGTCTCGATCTAAATAATAACGTAAATCATTAAATTCAACAAAATTAAGCCTATTATAAAATCCTTTTGAACCAGATAATGAAGATAAATAAATTCCAGCATATTGTTTATCAAGATTTTTAAGAATATGATAAATAGAGCTTGTTCCTGCTTTTTTTATATTTGGACGTTTTAATAAATATTCGATATGTTTATATTTTTTACCATTTATTTCAATATTACGATTATCAATTATTCCAAGTGAAATAATTTGATGAGTATTATTATTATAGATATAAAATATTTGTTTATCTATACGATTTTTTGGAGAATCTAATTGTTCATAAATTTGCATTTTAACAAAATTATAATTTCCTTTATTATTTCCATTATTAATTGTAAATTCTCGTTTAAAAAATTCACAAAATTCCTTAAATTCATCTGGATTCGTTAAATTATATTTTTTATCACCAGATTTGGCTGGTCCTCCATTCTCGCCACCTTTCTGATAAATTTCAAATGATATTCTTTTCTTTTTCCCATTTTTATATTGTTTATAAAAATAATTTCGTGTTGATTTAAAATATTTAACCATTATATAATATTTTATAAAATAAAAACTTTAATTTTTATAAAAATATAACTATTTATATTTTTTACAATCAAACATCAAATATATCTTTTTACAAAATAAGATAACATCTGAATTCAAGCTCGATTTTTACATTTTTTATAAAAAATAAAATTGACTACCATAATTTAATCGTTTTTCCCATTATTTTTTCAGATACTACCATGATTTTTCAAAAATCATCATGCTTTTTCATTTTTCAAATATTGAAAAAAAACTTCATCCATGCTAATTTTTTTTTGAAAAAAAAATCGATTTTTTGACTTTTTTAAAGTTTATTACGCAATTTTCATTTTTGCGTAGGCGCCCCACTTTTTGAAAATGTTGCGTAGTCAAGCTTTTTGCGTAGGCGCCAATTTTCCCCATGCAGATTTTTTTTATGGTAGTAAGGCATTTTTTTCTTGAAAAACGCGTGGGAATGATCCCATGTAATGCTGCATGGATAACATGAAACAAACGTGAAAAACCATTACGATAAGCATAATGGTTTTATTTTCCTCAATGTCTTTCATTACCATAATTTTTTGAAAAACTAATATTTTTCAAATAAAAATTTTTTCAATAAAAATTTAGTTTTTTTACAATAAAAAATTTTTACAATTTATAATGAACAACTAATATTTGTAAAAATTTGTAAAAATATTTATTTTTTCTAAAATATTATTTATTTTTTCTAAAAATTAAAAACATAAAAAATTTATGAAGTTCGTTTTTACAAAACCATAAAAACGTTTTTTTTTGAAAAAAAAATTTTATTTTGAAAAAAATCAAAAAAAAAACATTTTTTTTCTAAAAAACCCATTTTTTCAAAAAAAATATGGTAGTTGGCGATAAAAATACTTTTTTTC
>Ga0214923_10001281_pt1 | contig 35974 bp, 21 predicted proteins | sample LL1510_MetaG_FD_177993 | JGI IMG/M metagenome (GOLD analysis project Ga0214923, IMG submission 177993) | Freshwater microbial communities from Lake Lanier, Atlanta, Georgia, United States - LL-1510 | ecosystem: Environmental > Aquatic > Freshwater > Lake | place: USA: Georgia | collected...
AAACTAGGTGCAGCATTGGTGGTAATAATGGGTTTGGTTGATATGCCGGAAAATATATCAGGATAACTATTAACTAAACTGTTAAAAACTACATTACCCGTGAGGTTGTCTGTGGTGACTATCTGCGAATTCGCAGTATTATCTAATCCCCGTAAGCTAAATTTCTTAATAGCCATTTGCCTAAACCTTCACATAAGTACGTTGCAGTTTTACCGTGTTATTGGTATTGACTCCTGTGCCCCAAAGATACACAGTATTACTAATTATATTACCATCAAACGTCATCAATGCATTAGCACCAGTATATATAGTTGCATAGGTTACTAGCTGCACTGTACTGCCGTTGTGTACTAACATAGCCTCGCTGGCTTGATAACTACTCGCACTGCTCACACTTATAACATATTTGGCTGTTCTATATTCTGTGCTCGAAAAACTGTCCAAAGCCACTGCGGCTGTGTTAACTGCGATTCCTGTGATTGCATCAGCTACAATACTGTTAACAGTAACGTTGGCTGCTAGAGTATTGTTAAAACTGTGTATGACAACTTCATTGTTAGCTTCTGGTGCACCGCTGATAAATGTCAACTGTGTACCAGAAACTGTATAATCTGTGTCAGGGACTTGATAAACACCATCAACAAACACTACCATACTGGTGCTGCTTATAGTAGCACCATTCATTGTAAACTGTGTTTGTGTACCATTAGCTGTGAATTTGCTGACAAAGCCAGCTGAGCTGCTATAATTACCAAATGTCCTTACACCAACTATGCTATTAGCACTAGGTGCTGCCAGGAATGTCAGTGTATTTCCATTGACCGTATAATTGTTTGGCGTAGTTTGGATAACAGTATCCACTGTGACCAGCAACTCAGTGGCCGCTGTAACAGCCGAACTCAAAGCAAACTGAGTTTGACTACCGTTAGAAGTAAATTGTTGATTGATTACTGGTGTAGCAGTACCAGTTACACCACCAACGTTACCCGAACCTGTGGCAGTTACAGTAACAGTTATATTGCTACCTACATTACTGGCAGTAATACCTGCGCCAACAAAGTTCAAACTGGTCACAGCCGAGGTAAGCTGTACACCTTCATCAAGTATGGCTATGTTAGCTGCACCACCTCCAGCCGGTCCAGTGGCTCCTTGTGCGCCAGTGGCACCAGTTGCGCCTAAACCAGTAGCACCAGTAGCTCCGACATTTCCTGTGATACCGGTAGCGCCTGTGGCTCCAATGTTACCAGTAATACCAGTGGCACCAGTTGCACCCGAAGGTCCACTGGCTCCGGTGGCCCCATTGGGCCCCGATACTCCGGTGGCCCCGGTAGACCCTGATCCAGTGGCGCCCTGGATACCCGTTGCACCGGTTGCACCAATGTTGCCCTGTGGCCCAATACCGCCAATTGGTTGTAGCCAAACATTAGCATAATAAACTAATAACTCGCCTAATTCTGTGTTAAACCAAAGTCCGCCTTGGCTTCCAGCTGGCGCAGTATTGCTCACTGTGATAGATGCACCCCCAGATCCGGTGCCAATTGCAACATTACCAACGAACGATCCCGGCGGCAGAACCAGTACATTGCCCGAACTCGACAGTGTGGCTCCGCCCAAATAAATACTATTTCCACTTAGATAAATGTCTCGCCAGCGGTTGGTATTTGTTCCTAGGTCATAGGCAACATTGGCCGCGGGTACAATATTGCTTGGTACTGCCAGTAAGTTGGCCTGTATGCCAGTGGCACCCTGAGGCCCAGTGGCTCCAATATTACCTTGTAGGCCAGTGGCTCCAGTTGCACCCAGTCCTGTGGCTCCTGTGGCTCCATTGGTACCAGCTGGGCCTGTGGCTCCTTGAGGTCCTGTGGCTCCATTGGTACCAGCTGGGCCTGTGGCTCCTTGAGGTCCTGTGGCACCCTGTGGTCCTGTGTTGGCAAATGGTGCACCATTGGCAAAATAATAGTTATCGCTGTAGATTCCATTGTTAGCTTTAAAATTACCGGCACTAATATTACCAACTGTGGTAATACCACCCACTGTGATAAAGTCATTGGCTGTAAATATACTACTAGAACCACCAACTTCAACCCAGGCATTACCAAAATACACTGCCAATTTGGCATTGTCTGAGTCTAACCAAAGATCGCCAATTGAACTGCCAAACGGTGCATTACTGCTGACTGTGACACTGGCTCCGGAGCCGCCAACTATGTTAGCACTGGTAATTGCATGTTGTACAACTATTTCGCTGTTGGCCGCCGGTGCTTCTGCAAAGATCACATATCTAGTATTGGCATTGAAGTTGACAACAGGAACCTGATAGATTCCATCAACGTGCACAATCAGCTGATTTACACTGCTGACATTGTCCTGAAAATCAAAAGATGATTGGGTACCAGTGCCAGTGAATACTCTTGTAAAAGCATCAACATTGCCATAATAGACCGTGGCATTACTGCTGTTGCCGGTGCCTGTGGCCGTGACTGTTACAATAACATTACCGTTCGAACCAGTGGCAGTAATGCCTGGCCCAACAAAATTAATACTGGTCACAGCCGAAGTCAGCTGCACGCCCTCATCAAGTATGGCTATGTTAGCTGCACCGCCCCCGGCTGGACCAGTGGCACCCGTCGGTCCAGTGGCACCAGTGGTGCCTATACCAGTGGCACCCATTGGTCCAGTGACTCCAGTAGCTCCAGTGGATCCGTTAGTACCCGGCGTTCCTGTCTGCCCTGTTGCACCTTGTATACCATTGGCACCAGCTAGCCCAGTAGCACCTTGAGGGCCAGTGGCACCCGTGGTTCCTTGTACTCCAGCCGAGCCAGTGGCACCTGTCTGTCCTGTAACTCCAGTTGCTCCTTGTAATCCAGTGGCGCCAGTTGCTCCTTGTAATCCAGTGGCGCCAGTTGCACCTATAGGCCCTAGATCGCTGATGTTTATAACACCAGTCATAGAACCGTGATATTGACAAATATAATATAGTGTAGCAGGAGCAGTATATGGAACTACGAATGTAATTAAGCCGTTTTCAATACCGTTATTTGTAACACCGGTATTAAACGCACTACCGGTGCCGGTGGTTTGACTGGTTTTGATCCAAAATGGATGCCCTACGGCCGATATATTGAAATAATAAGTAAATCCTCTCAATAAATTTAGAGTGGGATTGGTGGCACCATTTATGGTATATGCGCTGGCTCCAGAATTTAACACACTGAAAGAGGCTCCGCCTGCTAAGCCAGTAGCACCTTGAGGTCCTTGTATACCTCGAGCTCCAGAAAGGTCAGTTACATACTGGTAGCTAGTACCGTTCCATAGGTATAATTTAGAATTTTCACTGTCAGAATCATAATTACCATTATCAATTATAGCGAATTGACCAGGAACAATACCAGTAGGACTAGTGTCTGCTTGTAGAGCAGCCACGCTACTATATGTTTTAGCGATACTAAACCCTAGACCGCTAGGTCCAGTAGCACCAGTGCTACCAACAGGTCCGATTAATCCAGCACTGCCCGATGCGCCTTGTGGTCCGGTGCTTCCTGTGGCTCCAGTAGTTCCTGCTGGTCCGGTGCTTCCTGTGGCTCCCTGTGGCCCTGTGGGACCAGTGCTTCCTGTTGCTCCAGTAGTTCCTGCTGGTCCGGTGCTTCCTGTGGCTCCCTGTGGCCCTGTGGGACCAGTGCTTCCTGTTGCTCCCGTGGGACCCGATGCTCCCATAGGACCAGTGGCACCAGTTGCACCATTTAAATCTAACCAAAATGTTGTTGTACCTGTATCTACATAGGTATACAGTGTACTATCATCTATGTCAAACCATTGATCACCGGGAATAGCCGATGTTGGAGAAGAATTACTGGTAGTGTATGTTATGCCCGGTCTAAATATATTGCCATTACCGTCTAAATATAAACTGGCTTGAATATTTGCAAAAACTGGATTATTAATAGTACTAAACGTAATAGCTTGGTAAGGACTAGCATTTGCATTACTAGTAATAATTATATTATTGCCACTGTTAATTGTTATATGATCAAGACCAACAGCCACTAATTGTTCGCTGCCAGCAACTTCCCAATACTTGAACGTACTGTTCATTGCTACTAGTACATTACCACCACCGCGGTTGGTGATAGCAAATCCGCTATCATCATCAAATTCTAAAGTGCTGACTGCTACGCTAGGACTAACATTACCATTAGCAAAGTATGATCTTACTTGCAACCACCCAGTAGCACCAGTACTACCTTGTGGCCCGGTACTACCTTGTGGCCCTGTAGCTCCAGTGCTGCCGATGTCACCCTTGTCGCCAGTCCTAGCAAAAGTTACAACGACCGATGTACCATTTGTAAATTGTACTACTGATCCACCAACGTTGGTACAGAATACACTAAAATAACCACTATTTTCAGTAATACTGTTAATAACAAATAAACTGAATAAGTTTGGATTAGTCTTGCTTGATACTTTAAAGTGACCTTTGATGGTGCTACTGCTATCATCGATAGTACGTAAATATGACTGAATGTCGAAGGCACCTGCCTGCTCGTCGTCAATGTACATGACTGTGGCAGTGTCAAGATAGGTATTGTTAAATGCAACACGACCCGATGTAGGATCTGATCCCGAGGTATCATTACTAAACAAGTATTCAAAACTTGCACCACCAAATCCACCTTGAAGACCGGTGGCACCAGTTAGACCGGTGGCACCAGTTCCGCCAACTAAACCTTGAAGACCACGTGGGCCTGTGGCGCCTGTGGCGCCTGTAGTACCTACCGAACCTGCCGGACCCGGGGGGCCACCAGGATCACCAGTAGGACCTTGTGGTCCAGTTGCACCAGTAAAACCAGTTGCACCTATATCACCTTGTTGTCCCACAGTACGGCCTGCATTTAAAATGCCGCCATTGTCTGTGTAAATTATTAAATCACCAAAACCATCAATTGACGCACTAGAAATACCTACGCCAGTAGCGCCAGTAGCGCCGGTATCCCCTTGAATACCAGTAGCACCTGTGGCACCACCAGGATCGCCCGGACTACCCTGATCTCCTGTAGCGCCAGTTAAACCAGTAGCCCCTTGGAGACCAGTAGGCCCAACAGGCCCAATATTTCCTGCGCCAGTAGCACCCACTGGGCCTACTGGGCCAGTACTACCTGTGGCACCTTGTGGTCCTGTTGCACCAGTCGCACCACCAGGATCGCCAGACTGTCCTCTAGCACCTACCGGACCTACTGGACCTTGTAACCCCTGCGTTCCAGGAAAACCCCTTGGTCCTTGGTTACCCTGTACACCTTGTGGTCCTGTTGCACCTGTTGCTCCACCTGGGTCACCTTGTGGTCCTGTTGCTCCTATTGGCCCAATAGTACCCGTAGCACCAGTGGCACCGCCAGGGTCGCCAGTATCACCTTTAGGCCCTACTGGCCCTTGATCACCCTGTGCGCCAGTTGCGCCAGTTGATCCTGTAAGACCTTGAACACCAGGCGCACCTGTAGCACCTGTGGGGCCTGATAAACCAGTGGAGCCGGGAGTACCTGTAGCACCCTGCGGACCAGTAGCGCCATCGGGACCCGGAGTTCCTTGTAGACCTGTGGCGCCTGTTGAACCTGCTGGTCCAATCTGTCCTGTGGGTCCTTGTGGACCAGTTGCACCTGTTGATCCAATTCCGGTAGCACCCGGAGGACCTTGTATACCGGGTGACCCTGTGGCACCTTGCGGGCCTTCTGGCCCAGTTAAACCTTGCGCTCCAGTAAAACCTGTAGCACCTTGTATACCTGTGGATCCTTGTGGGCCAGAAGCCCCAGTTGCACCGCCGGGATCTCCTGTGAGTCCTCGTGGACCAGTTGCTCCTGTAGACCCAACAGTTCCTGTACCTGTTGCGCCCTGTGGTCCTTGTGGACCTGCTGGCCCAGTGCCCCCTAATAGACCTGTGGCTCCAGGCGGCCCTGCAGGACCTGTGGCTCCAGCAAGTCCGGATAATCCTGTGGCTCCAATTGTGCCAGCTGCGCCTGTAGCCCCAGTAGAACCTGGGGGCCCTTGCGGGCCAGCCAAACCAGTAGCACCTGGGGTTCCTGCTGCACCGGTAGCACCTGGGGTTCCTGCTGTACCAGCCGGGCCAGTAGCACCTGGTGTACCAGGAGAACCCGGAATACCTGTAGAACCTGTAGCACCTACCCCGCCCGCTGCACCAGTGGCACCAGTAGAGCCAGCGCCAGTTGATCCAGTGAATCCACGTGGGCCTATTTCGCCAGTAGCACCTGCCAGGCCTGTAGCACCTTGTTCCCCGGTCGCCCCAGTGGCACCAGTTCCACCTGTTAGACCTTGTGGGCCTGCTGGTCCTAAAATCCCTGTGAATGGGTCACCGTTTGCATAAAACAGTGTATCGGTGTAAACAGCGATAGTTCTTACACTACCAGCAGCAGATATACCACCAGCAACTACTAAAGCACCTACACCAACGCTAGTAGTTTCAGTTGTATTGCTTAAAACTAAGCGGCCAGCTGCGAATGTACCCGGGGTTCCGGTAACCTGTCCACTGCTAACCGTTGCTTCAGTTAAGTAAACTAACTGTTGAGATTGATTATCCCAACCTATGAATGCTTTTCTACTGGCACCACTTTTGTAATAGTTAATTATAAGGCCAAGATCTTGACCATCATCAACAGTCAGTGCCCCGCCGCCAGCACCAGTATGTAATTCAAAAATGCTGTTTGTAACGTTGGTATTTTGAGTTTGAACACTTTGAATACTACCTGTAACAGCAAGATTACCTGTAACAGTAAGATTAGTAGCTGTTAAATTAGCCTGTACCCCAATACCAGTAATATTGGGCTGATTAGCAGTCATTATAGTGCCGTAAAAGGCACCTGCTGTGACTACATTCGCTGTAACATTCCCTGTTACTCCAACACCACCTTGAACCCGTAGAGTACCAGTAGTTGTACTAGTACTAACAATGTTTCCAGTTAATATTAGTGGCGTTTTGAGGAATGTTGCTGAGGCATTGGTACTGGCACCAAAATTCCTCAGAACATTAGGAAAGCGTAGATTATTCAGCATGTTTTATTAGCTAATGACCTCGTATGAGACCAAATACTGTAAACTGTTGTTAGCTGAAGCACTAATCCTTAAAGTATCACCTTCTTCTAGATAAATTCCAGTGTCCTTGCCCATAACCACCGAAGTAGTTCCTACAGCAACCACACTGTTGAGAGCGACATAGAAACTCAACCCAGATCTCTGAAAATTAACGTTGACTGAGGCATCAGCATTGCCAACGTTGGTAATGAATAAGGAATTAATACGCAATACTTCACTGGTATTAGCAGCGTTTGCTAATATAGCTGTAAGCGTTGTGGTACACCAATCTGCTTGAGTTTTGCCTACGACTGTTGTAATTCCAATTAAATTTGGGGCGGCCATATCTAGTCCAATGTCAATATTGTATTTATTTGACTAGGAATATTAAATTATAGACCGTATCTACCGCGGTACTGATTAAAATCGGCCAGTATTTCTGCCCCGGATAATGAGCGATTATATAACTTGACTAAACTAATTTGTCCATTGTGCCTATCTATTCCGCCCGATGATCCCAATGTGTATCCTAAACTGTTTGTTTTATATGGCTGCATTTCTACATTTCCTTGAGCTACTAGTTGGGCATTTAGGTATAATTTATGCTCATATCCCTGTGTTACTGCTGTTACTTGGTACCAATTACTTAGCATACTGGATGAAATATTGTGTTCAACGCTAAAGGTTCCCTCATCGTGATCACGCTCATAATATATTGTATTTGTACTGGTCAAATATGATATAGCATAGGTAACATTACCGGCCAAGCCTTTGCCGAATAATCTTACTTTGTTCGCCGAACCTAGCGTTGTTCTAAACCAAACTGTGCATGACATGTCTGAGCGAGTATCTATAGCCTTGTTATGCTGTCCAGTAATGATATCAGTAGTTCCATTAAAATTAAAATATCCTGATAAACTTGGATTGTAGGCCCCGATTGAAGTTAATTGCCCGTGGTTAAAATTAACTAGGTCTCTAGCAAAGCCATCATTAGTGGCTGCTATATCTAGCACAAGCCCATCGGGGTCGGCCAAGACGTCTATAGTTTCTATCATTAAAGGATACTGATCTAAAGAAAAATCAAATCTACGTCGAGTAGTCATTAAATTACTATGAGTATCGACAGTGATTTCAACTTGATCTATGTCGTCTATAATAAAATTACCTGAGAATTGACCAGATGTTGAAAATACCCTATCGAGTTCATCTAAATGACTAATAGTTAAACTGGGTATATTGGCTCCTACATAACCAGCATTAATTGTGCCCACTGAGATATTTGCATTAATATTCCATGGTACTGTGGTATATTTGCAAATATAATCGCTGGCTGTGGTTATTCTAAAGACATCACCATGCATTACTTCACGAATTTGACTTGTTAAAACTACCGGACTAAATGGCCCAGTTTCAACCATTTTTACATTTCCATGCTTGAGAATCCTGCTGAAATCACTGACATCGTGTACGCTCTCGGGATCTTGTATACCAGTTGAAGCTGTTAATATTCGAACGTTAGCAATGTTAGCTAGAGGGCGTTGAGGAACTTGTATTCTATCGCCAGAGTAGACTAGTGTGTTGGCCATTATTCTAAAATTACTTAGGTAACCATTCAAATACTGGCTATTTTCTAAATCATTTACGCCACCGATAAAATAATAGTCACCACTTTCTACAGTTTGCGCTGTAAAATCATTGTTGTAAAAATTTTCCCTATACCCATCTAAGAACATCGATACCTGCGTGTTTGCAGGATTAGCTGCATTTATCTGGATAGTCACATGATGCCAACGATTCTGACTCAATCTAGCTCGGCTGCTTAACTTATAATCAGAAAATACAGGGTAACCGGCCACAGTAAAACCCGACACAGTAAATTGTAAAACTACAACCTGGCTACTGGTTGCACTAGTTCCTTGCAGATAAACTGCTAGCCTACCAGCTTTGGGTGTTGGTCTATACTGTCCAAATACACCAACACGGTAATTGTGCTGGCCGCTGACCTCGCGAGTAAAATAATAAAATTCTATAGTTATACTTTTTCCACCTAACGCAGCAATATAAGTATGCTTAAAATCACGTATACTCATAAATGAATTACTAGCGTCCAAGTTGGCGCTCCATTGATAGCGTAAATCATCACCATAAGTTTTAATTGTTATACCAGCCGGTTTACCCATTTGTCCGTGTTGACTCATTAAGGTGTAGCCAAAAACGTCCCATCCTTGGTAACCAAGTCTTGGGGTATAAACGATACTGCGCCTATCACGACTAAGACGAACAAAACCATAACAAGGTTGGCTCAAGATTACTGGTTCTGAATAATGAGCATCACCAATACGTATTCTCATTAGGCTATTGCGTAATCCCAATGACGGCATTGGATATCTACTTGGTGTGAAACGCTTTTCATAAACATCGTAACTTTGTACATTATCAAAATTAACCGTCACACCAGAAATATTGGCTTGAGTTAAAGTTTCACTTTTTGGATAGGCTAGTGTATCGCATACAATAGTTAAATTACCTGTTATGGCGTTTGCGAAACGAATGGTGTTATTTGCAGCCATGTTATATGTTTCGTAGGTAGCATATTGTGTTTCGTAAGTGGGGTAACGATAATTTAATATTCTATAGCCATCTAAGTATAGCTCAATCCACTGATCACTGATTGGCTGGAAGTCAAGTTGTACTACGTTGGCATTTGAAACTGTGAGATGTTGTACGTGAGCCTGTCGTCTGCATCCGGGATCGGTGACTATCGTGTCCAAGTAAATTGTACGATCTTCGGTCTTAGGTACTATAACATGATGGTTAGGAACTATAAGCATTAGCTACCTCTAATGTACCATATCTTCGGATAGATCTCACTCTTTCTCGGTCGGAATACCTGCTTACCAAAGTATATTCTATAGTTCCAAACATTTGTCCCTACAATTTGAAATGCGTTGGCAGCAACATACCTAGCTGCCACTAACGCAGCCCCCGCTTGATCTGTAAATCCACCTAAACCATATGTTGTTGATTTACTTAGCAGCGCACTGCCTTTAAATTCTGAGTAACTTAATAATGGGCCCTGTGGACGACCTGGAGTTCCTGGTGGTGATCCTTGAAATTGACCATAGTCACCACCCCGGCCTTCGTCGGCCACAACTGTGAATTCGGTAGCAAATGCTCCATAAGTAAAGGCATCAGCGTTATATTGTTCGTTATCTTGCCAAAGTACGAAGTTCATTGTTACCAAGGTGTCTGTTGACCCAACAAAATTTAAAGTTAGAGGGATAAATGATTTATCTTGACTGACCAATTCTGGATGCAGTTCTAGTGCAGTTTCATTATTTACGATGAACCTATTACTTAAATCAAAGACCCTATCGTTACTTGGGAACTCTTCAGGACTAAAGTCTAAATATCTATTTCCAGGATCACCTAGTACAGGATCTAGATTCTGATAACGATTCGTTGGAACAAGCAACTCAGGCAAAAAGTCAAATAATCTAATGCCCGATTCTATTAACTCTGGATCAAAATCTATTTCCCTATTACCAGAGTCTGCTATTTCTGGATCAATATTTAAGAACAATTTGTCTTGGAAATACAATTCAGGGAAGAAATCAACAAATAATTTATCTTGGAAATACAATTCAGGGAAGAAATCAACAAATAATTTATCCTGAAAATACAGTTCTGCTGCTATATCAACAAACAATTTGTCCTGAAAGTAAAGTTCAGGTAAAATATCGGGTAATTCCATAGTCTCTTGGTTGTACTGTCCAACGAACGAAAATTCGTATAAATTATAACCGGGTACAACCAAACTGATCTCAGGTAATATATAGTTCGGTATTTCGACTCTTGGGCCAATTAGAAATTCTTCATTATGTATTAAATTAATTTGAAAATCAAAATCTAATTCAAAACCTTCTAAAGTGTACGTAAATTGCACAACGCCCTCAAATTGCGGCGTTTTCACAGGATTGTCTATATAATAAACACTTACAAAATCCCAGGTTTGAGGGTTTGGTGTGAAGAATGTTTCTGTTAAATTATAAATTGTTCCATCTGCTTGTTCGTTGTAATCATAAATCATCGACGTATGATTATATGTTCCTTGCTCTAATAAACCAAAATCTGGTAATTTTTGTTCAACAACATTAATTAAGATAGTATCATATGTAAGTTGACTATAAGATAACTCAATACTAGTTGTAGCTGTACCTAATGTTTCTGTAAATATTTCGGATGAATAATCGTAAGATTCGTACAAATATCCAAGCAGTTGGCTTGGTCCTTGGGTAAATGTTTCATCAATATCACTTGTAAATGAAGTATGTGAAACTAATTCTGTAGTAGGACGATTTGATTCTAGAACATTAATGAAATCCCAAGACATTGTAATAGGTTGAGAATTTATAATAGTTATCGAGTCAATTTTTGGCTTTATATTACTTTCTATTCCCTTAAAAGAAAAGAAATATTTAAATGGATGAAATCCATTTACAGAATTAATACTAACTATATTTGCGTCATTTGGTAATCGACGATAGCCTTCGGTGCCACCCTTAAGATTTAAAGGACTATTTCCGGGGGCAGTAGGATATCCCGGAGACATCCATGAACCCGACAAAGCTCTACCTATCTGTTGATCTAACTTTTGAAATATTGGATTGTTCTTATCTAACAGTAAAGTAAACGGTGCCCACATTCCAGGTTTCAAGCTATTACTTAATGTTTGGGTTATTCCTGTGTACTGCTGGCTGTTGTACCAAGTAACAAAAGTTGCTGCGTAAACTCCTTGCCAATTATTGAAACCTGTGGTTGACGTTCCTTGTCTTTCGACTTTGTCAACAGCCATTAGGGGACTAAATAAATCCGTAAATTTAAGTATAGGAGCGCAGCTTACTTCATTTAGCAATAGAGTAGTCTGTACTGGTGTAGATAAATTTAGTTGCGGAGTAGATGTAAATGAAGTTTGCAAAAAATCGTAACCCAATGCACCCGACATTAAGCTATCTGCTATAAATTTAGTTTGTACTTGTTGCGTTGTTAAGAACTGGTAACTATAATCATCAAACTTTTCACTTATCTTACCTGTAAAAAATCCAAATTCAATGTTAGGCTTTATAGGCAATTGATTAACTTTTGCTTCAGTAAATTGGAAATTAGTAGTGTCTAGCTCTGGTAGATCAACGATTGGTAACACATAACTGTCTTGTTTGACTGGAAATGGTATTGCTAGGTAAGACTCTCTATTAATTAAATTATCAACTAAACTAGCAGTTGCGATTGCAGGTGCAGTGTTGCCGCCGGTGACTCTTACTGTTGGTGGTGTGACATAACCAAATCCACCATATGTTAGTACAATACCAGTAATTACTCCACCACTATCACTTACAAGAGCGAAACCTCTAGCAGCTTCACCTTCAGCCGGTGCGCTTATTTCCACAGCTACAGTATCGTTATTATACCCGCCACCACCGTAACTGACTGTAATTTGTCTAACACTCTTTCCACTACCAGGTACGCCATTTATTAATAGAACATCTTCAATAGCGCGATTACGGATTTCCCAAGTGCCTACTTTTGTGTACACATTGCTACTGTCAAACACATCGTTTGTTATTTGCCATATAGTGGCATTCGCTGCATGATATGAATAAACATCCCATTCTAAACCCAGTTGGTCACCACTTAGTACTGTGACTGAATTTGAGGCTTTTCTGACGCCGTTTACTATAAAATTGACAGCTGAACCGTCAACAAATAGGTTAACTTGGGTGCCTATGTTACCGCTAGATAATGTCAGCTTTAACGACCTTGTTTCATATAAAGGCGTTGTATATTCTATGTCATTAAACGTTTCATTAAATGTAGCAGCAATGCCTGCACTATTAATCTGTACAAGATTAGCCATAGTTTCTAGACCTGGTGCAAACACTGTTGGAGCACCGTGTACTAAAAGACCAGGTTGTTTCTTTTGGTATGAAAATGGGTTTACTAAAGGATCGTAAGTTAAGAAACTAACTAGGTCGGGTGTACCGATTGTTTTCACTTGCAATCTAGTTATCACCACACCAGAAAATATTATTTCAACTTGATCGTAGTATCTATAACCGGTAAAGATATTCTTTACTATAATTTGGTCTCCGCTGAACAAATCATAGTAAGCACCTCTATTAAGTGTTTCTAACAAGGAAGGCGGTGACCCCGACCAACGTTCAAAAATAAGTTCTGCTCCGCCCAGGCCAGATGCGTTTTTAAAATAATCAGGTACCATATAAGTACCAGTAGCCGGTATTGTAAAACTGTACTGTAAGTTTTGACCAATGTTTTGATTTGGTAAAACGTAAATAGCTTCGGTTTTATTTTTAATATCTTTTTCAGGTGCTACTGGGATGGCGAATTGAGCATTACCTAAACTTAGAATAACTGCAGAAACTGTTCTATTATTAACAAAAGGAACAAAAACACTCAGTATATCATTTTCTTTTATACTAACAGTTCCATCGTAAAAACCATCATTAATTCGTAAGTAACCAAAATCTAAACTAGCCCGAACATCCGACGTTGTTGGGATTTTGGAATCAATATAGATATCATATCTAACCTCAGTGTCGTCAAAAACTCGTTCTCTAAATATTCTAGGAAATCTAGGTATAAAGGCATTGAGAGGAATTGGACTAAACTCACCAGGGCCGATATTTGATAATAGCCCTGTACCACTGTCACTGCCGAATAAATGGCTGTATACATCGACCGGAGTGCCAACCAATTGTATTAACCTATTACCAGCAGTATTTCTTAAACCAACAGTTAATGTATTATCATGTTCAGGTTGACCAATGTAATTATATTCAATATATTGAAAGTTTCTACCAACAAAAAATGCTACTTCAAATTCCACTATAGGATGAACGTCGGGTGCTTTAAATAGCATCTCTGTATTAGAAGGCAAATTTTGAGCAGTACTAAGAGTGATAAAATCACCAGTTGCAGTAATGGGAGTAACTGTACCAGATAAAACAGTAGTAAATGGTTGGTTAGTACCTATAGTGAATAATCTGTAATGTATGTTGGATGTGTAAACGGTGGTAATTTCTTGGTCATCGTAAGTAGTTAAGATATTTCCATCGGGATTTAAATTTGTTGTTATAACTGTACCCGATTGTACAGTTGATGGTATAGCTGAATTAAACGTTACAAGGGTGGTCTCTGTGCTAAAACTACTTGCATTTGATGTCGTATAAGGGGTACCAAATTCTATATAATAGTTGTTATAACTTTTAGGTGCAGAAGCAGATGGACTGTTATTTAAACTTCTACCAATAATGATACCGGCAGTAACGTTAAAATTAGATTCAGGAAAAGTAACAGCATCGGATGTTCCGGGATTTATCCCTGATAATCTAATTTTAAAATCTTCTAAAGGTTCAGTTATTCCGTCAGCCAAAGTAGTTAGATGTACATCAACTCGATTACCATATACTGCTAAAGATATAGTTTCGCTGGCAGCTATTGAAACATTTGGCCTAGTTGTAGTTGGCCATCTAATTAAAAAAGTTGGTGCGAAATCAGAATTAGGACCGACTATAGTTGCCGGTTGCCCTGCCGGTGGTTTTAAATTACCAGGTAATATTTCTAAGGTTAGTACTGTACCATCTTCAACATTTGTTGTTACCACACTGATAATAAATGTACTAGGAGGATTAGCACCAACTCCCTCAAAACCAACAGTAGGTCTTATGTTAAGACCATAAGTTTTTGGTACTACATGTTTACCTATAATATAATCAAATCCTGCATAAAAATTGCTCAATAACTTTTGCCTAACAAATAGCGTATCCCAAATACCTTGGCTAATTTGTACATAGGTATTTGCAGTACGTGTTTCGGTAGCATTAAATGAAAATACTGATGGAGCTATATTCGATGCCGTGTAAAAATCAGTACTAGTGCTAGATGTACTGGTAGAAATTACATTAGAAAAGAACGGAGCAATGTTTCCTCGTTCTCGTACTGTAGTAACAGAAGTTGTTACAATATTAAAAATCCATTTCAAATCAACTTTAGGTGGTGGTGGCAATCCTTCTAAAACAATAGTGTTTGTTGTTGGGCGTAGACCAATTAAAATATTACCAGCTTCGGAATCTGTAAAATACGAACCATCTGCAAAATTAAAACTTTGACCAGTTGCATCAGTGATATTTGAATATTTTTTAAATGGTGTTATCGATGATGTAAGATATATCACATTACTATTTGTAGTATAGTAGGCCGATGCACTAGCACTGTAAGTGCTTTTTGCTAATACTGTACACCCGGGATTTCCTACTACATTTCCAGTGCTTACAATAGTAGCATAGGGCGGTCCCGGACTAGTGATAGGATTACTTACGTTATCATTTATAGCAATGGTTGTAGTAGACCGCATGTTCAACTCAGTGCCAATTTGAGGAGTGGGAACAGTAAATCTCGTAAAGCCATTTGGGTTAGGTAAAGCTGTAGTCCCGACAAATTTAAATTTGTAGAACTGGAATTCACCTAAAAGACCAATTTGGTAGTATACACCAGGCATACGCCCGCCCGGTAATGATCCCCAAGTCACAGCTGATACGTTACTGTTATTGATAGGACGGTCTACATAAAGATTTCTAGGTTCAATAACTAGAGCGTCGGTAGTGGCGTTAGTTAGACTAGGAATAATACTATTAACAGGAAAATTTGTATCAAAAGCAAGTATTCCATTCGAACCTAACATAAAACTGTTATAGCTAGTACCAAAATAGTTAATGTAGAATGGTAAGACATATACACCTAATACATCAACCGGTGGCACAAAATACAACCCATCCCCCACGGCAGGGACAAGATGCGTGCCATAGCTAAAAGCAGCGTAATAATCAGTAGCGGTCTCACTGCTTATTGTGCGTGTATCATAATCTATAGCATTCTCACCTATAATTATGGCACTTCTATGTGGACCTGGCACACTGGCTCGATAATTTATTCCCAAATATTCACTATCTTTAATAGATGCTTTAATAGTCCCGTTTACCCACCAACTCATATATGGTCCCGGAATTGGTAAAACTGTGTCCTCACCTAACAGTCTAATAATTCTTGGAACTGAGCCAATACTACTGCTAGGTCCTTCGCGGTATGGAAATGTAACAGGAATAATTTTTTTAATGCCTGTATTTCTAAATTCTAGTGTAGTACGATTATTCATATAGTGGTGAGCTAACAAAGAATAATTTAATACACTAACAACAGTAACTTTTTTTGACAAATAAAAATTAGTAATTTTTGTAGCAGAATTTTCAGTAATTGTATACAAATTCTGATCTGTGGTTTCAATCTTTACTACACGATTGGTGTCATGTCCGGTTACGTAAATAATATCACCAAAACGTCTAGCATAACTGGGCACAAAGTCCCCTAGATTAATATATGTTATATCAGAAAGTAGTTTACCACTAAGCACAATTAATCTATGATTGTGAGCATCAGGTATAGCCACACGAGCCGATCTAGGAAATGGCATTGAACAAGGTTGTCCTAGAACGAACGGACCACCTGACGGAGTTAAATCCACAAAACTTCCATTGTCTCTAATGTAATAAATCCTATGGAAAACTGTTGTAACAATAACCCCATTGTTATCAAAAGGTGCTATGTTCAAAAATTCATCTAATGATGGAAAAGTCATCTCGCTAAAAATAGATCCTGTTATAAGATTTATTTTAGCAATTTTATTAGAGCCTATGAGAAATACAATGTTTGGCTGAAATACAGCAAATCCAATTACTGTAGGAAATAAGCTGGCTACAAGATTACGTCTTGCGTAAGTTGTAAAACTTCCTTTAAAAGGAATATCTTCGTTAATTGGTAGGTTGCTGTCTAAGAAACTTGTGGTTCTCACAGTTGGAGTATATTTTTGACTTGCAGTCAATGTTAGATTTTTATCTATACGATATAATATACCATCTGCTGCTAAAACTAGTAGGTCACAGCGACTTTCTCCATTTTGTGTGTAAAAATATTTTTCCCAGCTTATAGGAAAGTCGGGTAGGTAAACAGTTTTCTTTAAACCAGCTGCGGCTGTATAAAAATTAACTTTACTGTTTACTACATCAAGTAACACATGTGAATTTTCAATATCAATAGTACCTATGACATCGCCAGTTCCAAGACCCTCTGGAGATGAATACAGTTCCTCACCGACTGACATGTCATAAAGAGAAAAATTACTAGAATAGTTTATGTAGTTGTGATATTTTCTTATTCTATCATTAATTTTTACTAAAGGGTTGTAATAGTTTTTGTTAACAACTGCAAAATAATTTTGCATCTTATCTAGGTAGTATTCATAAAACGCATATCCTAGATAAGTGGAAGGAGTAGTCAAACTAATACTTACTTGCTCATTTTCTTTTAATTCAATTTTGGTATTAGCCGGAAACACCACTCCACTGTTTGTTATATTAAGAATTCCGTTTAATCCAGGTGTAACACGTGATCTATAATATAAAGTTGATGGTGTAGTGGCAGTTGGGGTGAATAAAAAGTAGCCACTCATTCCGCCCTGTTCTTGGGCAGAAATAATTACATTTGTTGAGTATGTTGTAGTCAACGCCAGATAATTTCCATCAACAATATAATGCGTGGACGGAGTCAATGTAGTAGAATTAGCCTTAATTACCCAATTATTTTGGTGATAAATTGTTGGCAATGTGTATCTTGCTGCAATAAAATCAATCTTGCAGTTAAGTAAATAATACGGAAAATTATAAGTTATATTATACGTAGCACCAACTAGTGTTGCTACTTTAAAGTAATCTGTACCTTCGCGAAGATATGTTTTTATGGTCGATCCAATATTTTGACGCCATAAAGCAACATTATTAGGATTAACCGAGGTAGACCATGTTAATACATTAGCATTAGATACAGTAGTAGCAGATATACCAACACCGGTTCCGACGAATCTTGAATTTGTGTAAGGATGTACATATCTGAATCCAACTGTGTATGGCACACCACCAGTATTGGTAATGTACATGCTTTCGTTAGGATTATTTACAATAAACCGGTAAGTGGTCCCTCTTACTAGGTGTAGAGTCGGATTGTTAAGGGCTAGACCAGCAGCGTTGGAAGTGATTTGATAGCCGGTTAGACCGGAACTAACGTAATAAGTATTAGGACCTACTACCGTTACCGGTAAATTTATTAGTAGGTCCTGGTTCTTGCTTGATACAAAACTATTCGATACTGTAGTTGATGGCGTGCATGATGATAAACTTGGAAACATTTCGCATCATAATCTTATGGTGCAGGATATATAATGTCGTCTAATACTACAGAAACGTTACTTGTAACAAGTCCTGTATTCTTATCCTCATCTCTGTAATCTGCTTTAGTTAATACCATGATTCTCATACCATTGCCGTATTGTCTATTGGCATAGACAGCAGTATAAGTTCTAGTATATCCATCTTGGTAAACTTTTACTTCAATATTTGTTCCACCGCCAACGACTTCGGCACCTACTGTACCAATCAAATCCATTTCATCACCGTAACGGAATCTAGAGGTACTTAGATTATTAAGGAACGTTACAACAAATTCACCTTGCTCAGTGACACTTTGTTGTTGCAAAGGATTTAAAATAGCCGGACTATCTACTGTATTAACAGCAGCAGGCCTCTTGGGACTAGGCACTAAAACATCGTTTTCTCGTACAACAAACTTTCTGTACTCATTGGGATTACTCGTGCCAAATACACAGAAGACTGGGCAACGACTTTTCTCATTCAAAACTCCGCCTGTACTATATGCTACATTACCACGCAATCGATAACCTCCACGTACATGACCAGTTTCTCGATCAACAGCACGCTGAATAGCGAACCAACGTACCGGGCTGTTACCGTAAACATTAGACAAATCAGTACTAGATAAACTCTGCAAACCCCAACCGCCTGAGCCTAGTTGGGTTTCTGGGATTTCTTCTTGGTTATCTTCCCAAACTGCTAATACCATGCCTCTACTACTCATAGTCAAACTATAATTCATAGGATAGGCACTTTCAGCACCAGAACTACTTAGGCGTGAAATAAACACCTCATTAGGAATTTGTACGTTAGGACCCGGTAAAACTGCTGGATTTGTTCTTAATGTTGAAATTGAAGCTGCTGCAACATTACCAAAAATCTTATATTTGTAAGGATCGTATTGGCTCCAAGGACTAACGTTCATACAGCCAGCTGGTTCTCTAAACTCTAACAAATTAGGATCTGTTGCGCGATTAGTTAAGAAAACTAAATTTCCACGCAATGTTGGATCTGTTTGTTCAACACCCGGCAATGTTAATCTTGTGCCAGCATGAACAGTTAAAGTTTGATCATCGTGTAAGACGAATGCTAGTCTCCAAGCAGCATTAATTGTTCCGCCGCCAGCTAATGTTACTGTATTAACGTTAGCCATAGGATCTACAGCAAGTTTTGATTCAAATATAAGAACATTACCCTCGGGGTATCTTGTACCTTTTGGAAAAACTAACTGAGAACTTCCTGCACTGAATGACCCATACACATGTTGAAAGTATTGGACCCCATTAGCAGAAGTTGCTACGGATGTTAGATCGTTGGCAATACTAGTTACCAACTGTCTTATGTTTGAAAATCCGTTTTTAATATAATACGTAAACGCCATTATTTAAACTCCTATGCTGTATATATATCCTTAATTACGCTCACTCTTAGACCTGCATTGTAGGGAAGATTAGCACTTAAGGCCTTATACACACGCTGAGTAGCTTCACTGTAGGCAGTGATTTTAATATCCGAACTTGCCATTGACACATCACCGGCAGTTTGCCCAATCATGTCTAATTCATCTGAGTATCTAAACCTAGGTGTGGTTAGGTTGTATAAGAACGACACTAGGTACTTGCTATCTTCTGTTAGAGCAATTTGATGCGTAGTATTCAAAATCCCATGACTGTCTTCAGTATGTGCATCTGCAGGAACACGATATGGGGTAGCCCTAACTTCGGTTTTGCCAGTTAAGTCATTGTAGTAAAACGCTGTGGTTGCCGAGTCACCTTGTGTTGGGTGCATAACATCACGTTCACGTACAACAAATTTCCAATACTTATACCCAACGCTGTTAATACAAAATACTGGACTTTGTCCTGTTGTTCTAACCTGCCCTGTTTTACGATTTACAGGACGTTGAATTAAGAACCAACTAAACCATGCGTCCTTCTCGTTAAGCTGTCTAGCACGAGTTTTTTGCATGATAGACCATGTACCTTCCCAAACACCAAAGAACAAACCTCGATTTGTGAATGAAGTAAAGTAAGACAATGGATATGATTCAGGATGGTTAGTGACCCTAATTGATCTGTTAACAAACCCTTGCGTTATATCATTTACGTCCACACGCCTGTCAACTACTCGACCTACTGTTAGGTTACTAGTAGATGGTACATTAGCAGTATAGACAACATTATTTGCTATTAAATAACGCCCAACGCCACCAGGTTTTTCACCAGCCAGCAATGGTGTAATTTGACTTTCAATCGTTGTATTAAGTTTAATATTACCATTAGCATGTAGTGCTACAACAAATCCAGGTTGTATCGCTGCGTTTCCTGTATATTCTTTTACTTCAAATTGAGTTCTTCCCGATATTGTAGTATTTGCACCAATGCTTACATTTACAAAAGCTCTAACGTTATTTAATCTTTCGCCACCGTTAAGGTCTGGCGAAACATTGCTTAAAACCGGAATACTAGGAACGTCTCCCATAATGCCAGAAAGATCAGTTACACTACCAGTGTAGTCAGTTACTTTTGCAATCTTACAATCGTCCCTAAACTGAACTGCTGTACCAGCGTATATACTCAATGTCTGCTTACCATTAGCTTCAAAAGCTAAACGATAAGATTGATCAGTATTAAATGTAAACGTTAATCCTGTTCCAGCTGGAGAAGTTAGAACTGTTCCCGGAATCGCAACATCTGTTACAATGTTTGCCGTAGTACCACCAACTGTCTTGCTGTATTGAATATTAGCAATGTTAGCAACTGTAGCACCATTAGTATCAACAGCACCGTGTGTAATAACCATGCCCTCAAAAATAGTAGGTGCCCAGTCAGCCCAACCGTGTCTAATATTAATTAGACGTACAGAATTACCATTAATGGATGAAACGTTAGCTGTTACTGGCTGTCTATCACTTGCCAAAGGATCAATACGAGCTTTGGCCTGAGTGATTACTGTAAATACATCAGCAGTATCACTACTGGTTGTGTTATCGTTAAAAGTAAACCCATTACCTCTTACATAAAAATGGTCGCCTTTGTCAATTTGTAAATTTTGACTTGTTGTAAACCATATAAATTTCCGTGTATCTTCGTAATAATCTGTGGGTTGTGGTCCTATGCCTGTTCTTGTTTTAGATATAAGACCAGTTACAACTTCAATCTCATCAATACGAGTAATTAATGTACCGGGAGGAATGAAACTTAGTACATTTGCATTACCCGGCTTCAATAATATCTCAGAACCGATGAAAATTTCTGTGTTTTGTGAAGCACCAATATTAGACCAAATACCGTCACTGGGCCACCTAGTTCCAGTTGAACCTGCAACTATACTTGTTAGAGCTGTAGTAATTGTATAGGGGCTTGTAGAATTTACATTTGCTGTACCACCACGCCCAGCTGGCATTGATGTTGATGTAAAACTGTCAGACCAATATAAAGGATCGGGTGCACCTGCAGGAGTAGTATAGACCACTCCATTAAATGCCGGAACCGGTGTAGGTCCTGCCTGAGTACCGCTCACATATCCATTACCGCTGTGTCTACTTTGGAATATAAAAATGTTACCGCTGTTATTATCATAGCTAAAATCTTGACCTTTAACCATTGCAGCTTTTGTGTTAACTCTTCTTCTAAATTCCAAACGCTTGTTTGTTCCTAATGGATTAACTGTAGTATTGTATGTGCCAGAATTTAAAACTTCAAACGATTTAACACCCTTAACATTATCAGTATCAACTTCGGTTACAACAACTTGAACATTGGCATTAGCACCAGTAACAAAATGCGTAAGTATATCACCAACTTGATAACCGGCGCCAGCTGTGTTAATTGTACGAATTCTTTGACTCAAGAACTTTGGTTGAGTAGGATCTAAAACTGTGTTTTGCTGGAAGCGCTCAGGAAAATATGATTTAGCATTGGCGTTGCTTAAATGCGTTTCAACAATTGAAACGTTTACAATTGTTAATGCTTGCTCTTGTGTAGCATCATATAAAAAATCTCTAACTAACTCAGTAACAGTAAGATAACCGGTACGCTCGATTGATCTAAACTGTAAGAGTTTTTCTCTGTCATCATCGCTAGACCAAACTGGTACTAGGTTGGTAATTGGCGAATTAGCTACTGTAGAAGCCATCTGTTATTCTCCGAATAATAATCACTATATTCTATTTATCCTATTGTAAAACAAACCCTTAATAGCAGCAGAAAATCACCTTTGCAGCATTGGGAACCAGCCATTTGGACCATAAATGTAGACTCGATTGTCTGTTTGAAGCCAGACCATTTTTCCATAATAGGCATTCAATGGGAAGGAGGTAACGATATCCATATGAGCACCCTGATCTGTAATGGCTGGAAAATACATAAATTCTAACTGAACTGGGTCGTTAGCAAGATAACTGTCTAAGCTAGTTACCTTAATATATACATTTTGATTAGGAGGGTCTTCTAAGTTTGCCCAAATACTGTATTGTCTGCTTTGAAAACTGCTTCCGTCATTTAAAATCACTGTCCCGTCATCGACTAAATGATCAGGCGTAGCAATAAAGGTATATGGGTTATCTTCATCCATTGCCGCAGTGCCATAAACTTCAACCTTTACTGGCCTACTTACTTTCAAATTGTAAACAATGCTACTAACTGCTAAAGGTGCAGTAATTGTAGTGTTTGCGTAACCTAACAAATTACCAATATTAGTTTGAAACTTTCTTCTTCTTGTTGTTGGTAAGGGCAAGCCTCCAAACCAAATAGTCTTAGATGTGTCGCCGCCGACTGCCACCATAATCTGACCGGCTTCGGGTTGAGTAGTCGGCAGTTGATAAAGATTACCAACTGTGACAGTTTTACCTACATAAAGATTCGAACTTACATTAGCACTACCACGAACGTCTAATTCAACATTAGGTTGTCGTGTATTAATACCAATTTTTCTTTGTACAACATCTAAATAAATCAAGTCTCCATCAAAGGAGAGGTCCATGCCTTGACGTTCAAGGTCACGTAATAGCATTGGGCCTGATACACGTCCGATTGCCATAATGTTAGATCATAAAAAGTTTAAGGCCAATTGAGCAAAGTGCTGAATTAGCTACAATGTTTCCAGTTAAACTGCTTTCTCTTAACTGAACATAAAAGCGTTTACCTAAGTCGGTACTACTGTAAGCAGTTGTAACAGAAAATGCCCCTGTGTTGCTAGATATCGTAACGTTTCCTGTTTTAAGTGTAGATGGATTACTACCATCGATATCGATATAAGTTATACCGTTAGTTGTATCTGGTATGACTTGCCAATACAATGTAGTGTTGTCAGGAACCTTGAATGTGTTAACTGTATAATTAACAGTACCACCTTTGTTAACCAAATATTGGTTTTGTGATATTTCATAGGTTTTGCGTGGTTCATCAAACAACTCAATTTCATATTCAACAGATGTAGTAACTACTGTACCAAATATATTGCCTGTCATAACATCTACATAGAAACTCTCATCATGCTCGGTTATTGTGTCAGTTTTAATTTCAACATTAAATGTCGCTATATTATTTTGTATTGTGAACGTACCAGCTAACAAGTTTCCTGCATCTCCTAAAACAAAGTCATTATAAGTTACAGGAATATTCCCGGGACGTACTTTCCAATAGAGCTTAGTGCCACTTTCTACGTTCGTAGTTGTAACAGTAAACATGGCTGTATTGGCATCTTTTTCTATTAGACGATTTAGATTACTGACAATACGATAACTTGTTTCTGTAAATATTCTTGGGGGTGGATTCCAAGAGTAAGGAATTTGTTCAAATACATCACCAGGAACAGTACCGTGTAAAACAACTATTGGATGTCCATCGGGCGGGGGGCTTGTGAAAGTTATTGTATAGTCGTCAATTGTGTATGCAACACCTGGATTTTGAAATACATTATGAATGTAAATTCTAACGTAGATTTCGTTGTTTGCAGGATACCTATATTTCATAGGACCAAACACCACTTGTGTGCCGGTGCCATAAAATGTTTCTTTAAATGGATATTCTATTTCACTAGCAAAGGCTAGCCCGCGCCATCTATTATATTGATAGAATTCTAGACGCTGTCTGTTTTGATTAAACCTAAACAGACCAAGTACAGGATCATTTGGTGCTAATACTGTAGTACCAAGAGGCAGTCTTATACTATGACTACCGGATTTTATTTCTTTGTTTTTTGCGTAACGACCCATTTAAATCCCGATAGTGGAAACTGTTGCAATAATTGCAGTATTACTAGAATAGTAGTCCACTTCCAAATTTGCAAATATTCTATCACCATCTTCTAGTATTAATTTTTCAGTATCACAAACATAGGTATCGTGGGTGGCGATAGGTATTTGATAATAGACTATATTAGTGGGGCCTGGCACAATATTTTTTGGTACAATGTGAACCGTTAGATGCGCCGGTCTCTGTCCGGTATTACAAAAGTACATAGCGGTTACAGCATTACTTCCATCGCTGGTAAAAATACTAGTATTGAGATTACTTAATGATGTGCTTGTTATTGCCATGTTGTTTCCTACAGTACTAACGAGTAAATTAATGCCCGCCTTTTTGTAATTAGTTCTTCCGATCGTTGAAATTTGTCTACTACATACAGGCCCGATTGGCCATTGCCGGGTTCCTTTCCGTAAAACACACTAGCATCTTGGACATAAGAAACATTAGCAACAAGACTATTAACGTGATTAACTTGGATACCGGTATTAGCTTTTGTGCCATTCCAACCAGGTGTGAAAATTAAATTATAAGGATATTGACTTCTAATCTCGTACCCATCTGAATATAAGTGTCCGCCTAAATGTGGATCGGCGTCGTCCCTTAAGAACCTGAGAAGTTTGTATAAAGTAAAAGTATCATTACTAGGATCATTTCTAGTACTGGTCACATATCTACTAGGGTGGCTGGCAGAAAATTCCCACCAGTCAATAGTTTCATTCCACTTAAAGTAAATATTAGGACTTGTGCCCCTTGCGATTTCTAATCCCGAATCTTCAAATGGCGCAATATTAACATCTGCATTAAGCGTAATGATATTGTCGTAGATAAAAGTATCTACGGTCTCAACTCTTGTGAATGTTCCAATTACGATAAGGTTGCCGTTTACATAAACATTACGCTTACCATCACCAACGGTGATGTGAATATCACCGGGACCTTGCGGACCAGATAATGTTTCAATGTAATAGTCACCAGTTAGTCTATCGTAGGATGCCATAAAATATAGGTTTTATGTATTTATGAGTGCGTAAAAATAAAAATAGCACCCTAAGGTGCTATTTAGTGGGTAGGCTAAAACTTATTATAAGTCAACGTTGCCTGTTGTTATAGTAGCGTTACCCCTTAAAGCATTAGCAGCCATACCACCTTGCTCTTCAAACTGAATAAAGCCATCTGTTAGACTTGATCCAAAGCCCCATGGTCCTGATCCAATAGTTGTGCCTGATGTGTTAACCAATACACACCTACGACCTTGAATTTTGCTTACGTAGCCAACTGTTGTTGAATCTAGTTTACCTTTGATGGTCATGTCGCCGTTAGCTAAACTGGCATCAGCTTTTGCCGCTAGAGTACATACAGCAGTATTACTACCACCATCTGTTACTTTAAATTTTTTGCTTCCTTTTTGGGCAACAATATAACCATTATATTCTGTGCCACCGGTCTTAAATCTAACACGGATATCACCTTGTGTTGCAGAAGTACCAAAAAATCTTTTATTAATAGGACGTCCCATTTGTTTTCTCCTTATAAATGGCGTTCTAGGCCTACGGGGTCGGGTTCCCCATAATCATCGAACATTGTATTTACCGTAATCATTGACTTTTATCCCAAAACCTTTATTATATTAGATAAATAACTGATAACCCTGTGAGGTGTCAATATGAAGTCACTTTTAATAATATCTATCTCAGCTATTCTATTGGGCGGCTGTGTAACCACTAAGGAACAACTTTATTACGATACTGCTAAATCTATTAGCAAGGACAACACAATGAGCCAAACCGCTTGTTGGGCAGCTATTTCAGATATTGCCAAAGGCGGTTCCGAAGGCGCCAAGGTTGGGGCTATTGCATTAGCTGAGAAGTGCAAAAATGAAACAATGAAAATTGAAGCACCTAAGCGCAATTGGATGGGTTTGTAAAATTTTTAACTCCAACAAAAAAGGGCCTTGCGGCCCTTTTTCTTTTCTTCCCATCCCGAATTGAGAAAAATTAGCTGAATGTTAATCCGCTAACAGGGATACGCTCTAGATAATCAGCAGCGTTACCGAGCGAGCTGGCTGTGTTTGTCAACTCAACATATCCGTAACGTGTCATAAAGCCAACTACTGGCTCAAATGTTGCTGGATCTAGGATAACCCCAGAGCTCATTAGAGGTACATATGGGCAATAGAACGCAGCAGCATCTGCTTCGCTTGTACCCTTGTAACCAATAAGAACATCGGTACCTGTACCGGCATAGCTGTCAACATAGATCTTCATAGCGCCATTTAGTGTACCAACAAACTTGGTGTTGGTTGGAGCTTCGAAGGTACCTTCTGTTGTACGAGCAAATGCGCTAGTTGTAGCACTTTGTAGTACTGTTAGAACTTCTGGACTTACAACTGCCCAGTTCGCGCTACCGCGACGTGTGCGCTGAGCGATCAAGTTAGCAGCACGATTGATCATAACTGCTAGAGCAGCGTGCTCGTCGCCAACGAATGTTGCTGTACCACTTACGTTAGCTTGGTTAAAGCTATATGCGCTTCCGCTTAGACCACGTAGGCTTGCTAGGATCTCTTGGTCGATTTCAACTGTGATTTCCTGTGCTAGAGCAGCCATGATTTCTGCTTCAACGTCAACACCATGCATTGCTTGTGCGTCTTGAGCAGCTTCAAATGTCCAACGTGCGCTTAGTTTACGAGTCTTAGCCTCGACAACTTGCTTCAAGATTTGAACATTGATTTTGTTACCTGGCACGCCTTCAAGGGCCGATGTTGAATCTGCACGACTTGTTGAAGCATTACCAGAGTAAGCTGTTGCAATACGGAATGGGCTTAGTGCCTCATCACCAGCTGTAGCACCATCTGCAGCGGTTGTTGCGCTAACGGTGTCAGCGTAACGAACACGTAGAGTATGGATTTGAGCTACTGGACCAGTCATTGGCTGTACACCAACAATTTCGTTAGCAATAACTGTTGGCATTACACGACGAATGATAGGTAGAATCACGCGATTTAGTGTAGCGATTTGACCAGCTGCTGTAGAGCCAGCTGTAACAGCTTCCATCAAACTCCTACGAGTATTTTCAAGCATAATACCCATGTTGTTACGACGGGTGCCTTGCAAGCCTTCTAACAGGGCATCTTTAGTTTCGCCCCAACGGCTTTCTAATAGTTCTTGTGTCATTATTTTCTTTCCTTTAAGGTTAAACTATTATTTCAACCCTGCTAAACGCTTAAGCTCAACCACATTAGTTTCTTTAACTTCAATAGTTTTTGCCTTAGCACTAGCAGTTTTATCTCCTGTGACTTCAACACGGCTCTCAGTTAGAACAGCAGACTGTGCTGTTTCTTTGGCGCCTGTGTTTAATACAGCAGGAAGATACTTGTCAAATGCCGACTTCAATTTTGGAGTCTGCACGCTCTCAAGAAGTTCGCGCATTACCGCTTGCTTCTCTTTAACTAGAGTACCGAGTAGTTCGTCCATTACTGCACGACGGTCTTGGCTCTCTTTGATAACGCGGATCTCGCGTTCCTTTGATTCAACTAGCTTCTCAGCATTTTGCTTAACTGCTACAGCTTCAGCAATTTGTTGATCTTTTTGTTGAATCTCATTTCTTAGACGAATGATTTCTTTGTTCTCATTTAAGTGAGTTAAAGAAAATTCGCTAGCAAATGCTTCGAAGATTCTACGTCCAAACATGTTCTCACGAGCATTTTGGATATCTTCACGTAACTGGGTTAGTTCAGCACCTAGCTTTTGTGTTACTGATTCTTTGACTAGGCGTGCGCTTTGCTCAATGAAACGGCGCTGAATTGCTTCCAATTTAACACGAGCTTCACTAACTAAACGAACTTTAGTTTCAACCACTGCTCGCTTGTCTTGGCTGAATTCTTTAATTTCTTCAGCAAGAGCGCGAACCATGAATTTTTCTAAACGAGCATAGTTTTCTTTTTGAATTCTACGATCGTTGTGCAACTCTTTAACTTCCTCGGCTAATTTCTTAACCATAAAGTCATTAAAGCGTCCTGCACTTTCCATCATGTGGTTTTTGATACGCACACGGTCTTCAACCATAGCCTGCTTTTCACCAACAAACTCGTGGATCTCTTTAGCTAGGTTTTCAGTAACCATTTTGTCTAGTGCTTCTACCATTACAGATTTATCGTGATTATAGCGAGTTGCCATTTCTTCACGAAGTTCGGCACGAATTTGCTCGCGAGCTTCAACTAACTTGGCTTCCCAAGCTTCGTTAATAGCTGAACGAGTGTCTTCATTGATTATACCGCTGTCTAGCAATGGTTTTAAAGCGTCAAACATTGCGGTTCTCCTTAGATTTTAAGGTCTTTGATAAGACGAACAACCTCGTCTTTCAAATACTTCTGCACTTTTTGATTTTGACCAACTTCACCGGCTATTTCTAAAACGCGGTGACCATTACGCATGTTTAATAAACCTTCGTAAATGGCTTTTGGATAAGCATGTGGAGCACTGGGTTGTGCTACAATGTCCACAGTCTCAATTACAAATCCACTGACGTGCCCAGTAGATTCATGTACTTCGCCGCTTCCGCGACTTGATACGCCCAATTTCACACCACTTTCTAACATGGTGCGAATTAACTGACCCATCGGAGTGGGCAGAATCTTTAGTTTACCATGACCGCAAGGTCCATCCATCCACATTTGTTGAATCATGTGGCTTACACGATCTAAATTAATTTTTAGATCATCCGGATGGTCTACTTCACCTAGTACGCTGTAGCCACCTTTAATCTTTTCATTAATAGTTTCTACAGCTTTGCTAATTTCATTGACAGGGTAAACACGGTTATTGCCGTTCTTTACCCCACCCTCGATGAAGATACCTTTCATGTAAAGATCTTTACCGTTGCCGTCGGTGCGGTCCTCAGCGAGGACTTGCATCTGAGCGTGATCGAATGTTAGATCTTCGCGTAGGTACTTGGTCATGTTACTTGTTTCTTACGGTTGTTCCGATAAAGGACTTTTTGTCTACAGGCATATTTCCGTCTGTAGTTTGACCTTCCTTACCATGCTGCTTTTCGTAGCTGGTATGTTTGTCGGTGTAACCTTTAGTCTTTGCACCAGGAACATTTTCAAACTGTCCGGCATGCTTTACTTGCCCTTGACCTTTTGTGTACTGATTGCTAGGCTTTGGTGTTGGCTTACCGTCAGCAGCTTGCTCAGCACCATGCTTTAGGATGTTGCCGGCTGTACCGCCCATGTTGTTAGCCTTTTGTAGGCCTGGACTTTTTGTGTTTACATTTGGCTTGCTGCTGCTTTGAGCACCAATTGTTTGGCCTTCTGCATTGTTGGGATGAGCAACTTTGTCAACATATTCACGGACCATGCTTTCTTCTTTTGGCTCTTCCTCGCCGCCAAAGTCAGGATCGCTTTCGCCATCGCTGTGCTCGGGCTCGCTTTCTTCGTCAGCCATTAGTGCATCAAATTCTGCCTTGAGCTCGTCAAGCGCTGCTTCAAGATCCATAACACGATCTTCAAGTTCACCTTCGCCGCCCATGTCGTCACCGCCCATGTCGTCCATGTCGTCACCGCCCATGTCAGCATCCATTTCCATGTCATCGCCGCCCATGTCACCCATTTCTGGATCCATTTCGTCGTCACCGGCTTCGGCCATGCCCATTTCATCTTCAGCAGCAACTTCGTCAACTGCTAGACCAATTTGATCAAAACCCTCTTCGTCAATGAGATTCTCATAAATCTCACGGCTTTTCTCAACAACGATTTGATGGAAAAGCTCACGAGCTTTATCTTCTTGCTCATTGATAATAAATTCAATTAGCTGTTCATACTTGTTCATTCTAGGGACTCCTATTCGTTTAAGTATAGTTTTATTTACATAATCTCTTGAGATTATGGGGTTAAATAGGTGTTTTTTAGATGATTTTAACGGACTACATAGCCGCAGCAGGTTGTGCAGCTGGTTTATATTGCTTTGCTAGTCGTTCTGTGTCGTTGACCTTCTCAAACTTTTTAAGATCATTCATCTGTCTTAATTGTTTAATTTGGGCAAGAGTAAGGCGGGTAGTTCTAGTATCCTTGAGGCGAGGTTTATTTTCATCCGACTTTTCGTTCCTGTAACCATCAGGAACGGGATTGCCAATTTCAAATAAATCGTGTACAAACATATGATTATTTATGCTGTCATTGGTGCTGCTGCGGGCGCTCCGCCTAATGGGCTAACTGCTCCACTTGGTGGGGGTGCGCCTCCTGGTGCACCAGGCATACCGGCTTCGGCGCCAGGCATACCGGCTTCACCTTCAGGGCCCATTGCAGTATCAGCCATTTCCATATCAGTAGCAAGAGCCCCGGGTGTGACCCCAACACTACGCATACCAACATCAAGAGCTTCGGAGCTTTCTCCTTGCTCTTGAGTCCACATTTCTTCGTTTTCTTGTAGCTCTTCTTCAGTAAGTCCTAAGTAACGTTTCATTAGGAAACGCTTACTAAAATAAGGTATTTGCTCTAGGCTCGCATAAGTTTGAATACGAGCAGCATCAATTTCCACTTGCCTGTGCTGTGCAAAATTTTGTGGTTCATTGAGCTTAATTTCAAACAATTGTCCGTCAATGTTAATGCCACGCCAACGCAAAAATGTCTTAAATTCTTGATCTAATTTACCGCAAATCATATTCTGTAAACGAATACAATAGCGATTAAAGCGCCATTCTTGAATTAAAGCGGTACCAACACGCCCGTCACTGTAACTTTGTGTTCCATCGTCTAATCCTGTGGGCAAATAGCTGCTGGGAATACGCAAACCACGGAATAATTTGTTAGTGAAGAAACGTAAATCTGTAATTTCGCCTAAGTTCTGCCCGCCAGCTAGTGTTTCTACACTACTACCACGCCCATCAGCTGTCTGCGGAAAAAAATAATCTTCATTAGTACTTAATGGGTTATATGTAGCATCCATCATGTTAACGCCACCGCCAGTCTGTGTGGGTATCCGACGCTGGTGTATTTCGTTTTTAATGCGCTCAACAAAGGCCATGGCCATATGGTTTGGCATGTTACCTACGTCAATCTTAAAGATTCTACGCTCTGGTGCTCGTTGTACACGATAGATAATAATAGCATCTTCTAGTAATTCTTTTTGTTTGAATACTTTAAAAATGTTTTCTAGTACGCTGTTCCCAAATGGCCAAAATATGTCTAAGCCTTCAGTTAGGCTCATGTGTACTATGTGTTGTGCATCTATAGCCATTTCATTCTGGCTGTTTTGAAATCTACTACCGCCAGTAAAAGGGGCGTTTGGCTGAATATACGAACCACTAGGCCCACCAACTTGTGGATGATTTGTGTAAGTATCGCTGGTTGTGACCGCTGTAACAGTTAAGTTTTGTAAATTTGGATTGACATCCTTCATTACATACTGTTCGGGTTCTTTGCCTTTGCTTTCATTTACAATGATTTTTGTAACTTTACTCATTTCAACCCAAAACATTTTAAAGTTCTCTGGGTCGCGAACAAAGATTTGATCACCATACTTTAAGGTATTGCGAACAATTTTAAAAATTCTACTGTGCAATTCATTAAGATTGCACCATTGCTGTAGTTGTTCCTTGACTATTTCAACTTCGGTATCAGTTGGTTTGTCGTTATAGTGTATAGAAAATGGCAGGCCTGTGGTATCGTCAGGCTGGCTGCAAAATTCCGCTAAAATGTCTAAGGCAGCGTTAACTTCAGAATCCATGTCCATTTGTTCGTACTGATTGTATCTTTCGATACGATTAGGGTGACCAGTATACAGCTCTGGAAGATTACTTTGGTAATTCCTGTACGCAGGAGAAGCATTAGACATATCGCTTTTGCCGTTGCCCAATGGACTTAGCAGTGCCGTATTGGGTGTTTTAAAGTATTTTTTCCAGGTCATTTTAAGAATTCTTTATAGTTATATATTTATTTTTAAACCTGTGAGGCCACAAATCTAGCTTGGGTTCTCTCTAAATTCTCCATTATCGTGCCTAAATTTCTACTAACTTCGACTTGGCTCTTTAATAACATAGTATGTTCGCGCAACAACGAACGCATATCGTTTTGAAAATTACGGTCTCCGCCACTAAGTGCGTCACCTAGCTGTGTATTGGGCAACACTGTACCTGACTCTCTAGGTACTACCACTTCGGGGCCATCTTCACCAACCATGTATGGGCGCCCACCCATTATAGGACCGCCCATAGCTCTTCTCTGCGGTTCTCCCGAGCGTTCTAAAATTCTTCTTGCAGCTTCATCAACCGATGGCGGTAACGCTCCACCACCGCCCGGTGCTTGATTTCTTTCTTTGTACTCCCTTGAAGGCATTTCTCTATATTTTGTAAGGTCTATAGGAATAAGATCTGCAAAGTCATTTAGTTTTTGAGCTACTGTGGCAAGCCCACTTGTGACTTTACCAACAACATCTGTAAAGCCTTGCGTGGGTTTATACAGCATATCTGTTATAGCTCGTTGCTGCTTAATTGAGCTTTCAGTAATTTCTGCAAAAGTTTTAGTAAGGTCATCTGCTTGGTCACTGGCTGTTTTATTAGCATTAGCTACCGCTTTTCTAGTTTGCGCTTCATTGGCTGTTACATTTAGTAACTTATCTAAATTTGATCCAAATGTTTTTAACTGAGCATTTGAGTTTTGTAATTCGCTAGCTAGAATCATGCCTTGCCCAGTTGAGCTCTTAGCAAATTCTAAAGCACTTTCTCTTACTTTAGCCATTGCCGCAGATGTTTGAATAGTAACAGATTGTACGTCTGCACCTGACTTAACAGCATCACGCATCTTTTCTAGTTCAGTATTAAGACCGGGTATTTGGCTAGTTAGCAGTAATAAATCCTGGTCTATTATTCTACCAGCAGGACCTAGCATTTGTGTAATCGCTCTTTGCATGACTTCGTTACCTTGTAATTGTGTTTGTGTTATTATTTGATTATAGGCTTTTAATTGATCGCCTTGTAATGTGGCCTGCACTCGAGCTTTTAGTGTTTCTTGGCGTGCTCGTTCCATGGCGGCTTTTGCATCTTTACCAGTTACATCACTTAATATTTTGAGATTTTTTCCTAGTTCAAAGGCGCTTTCAGCACTTTCCTTATCATTCATGGCTCTTTCTTGACCAAAGGCACGTTGTAAACTCATACTCATACCTATGAGTTCACCTTGGTCTTTAAGATCGTATCCTAGTTGTGTTAGGCGTTCCCCGTATCTATCACCACCTCTACGCAGTTCACCAAATGTGCGTGTTAGTCTAGCTGCTGCTTCACCACCAGTCATACCCATGTTTTGTATGTGCGGTCGAGCGCCTTCTAGGGCCATGGCAAATTGTTTTACGTTCCCAACACCAGCTTCGTTGGCCATTTCAGCTAAACCGGTGATACCATCTGCAAATAGAATTCCGCTTGAAGTTACTTGTCTATACGAATCATTTAATGCTTGCAGTTGTGGAATTAGTAAGTCTATAGCTGTTGAACTTAGTTTGCCAATGCCTTGGCCAAAAATTCCTACAAGTTTGCCAGCTATACCAGTTTTGTCAACTATCTTTTGAAATGAGTCCCCGGCTACCGACATCATGTCCTTCATATAACCTAAAGCATCATTAAAAGGGTCAACCCCAAGACTAAATTTAGCAGTTGCCTGGGCCATGGTAGTAACAACTCGTTCGTTCAATTGCGAAGACATGTCTCTCATACTGCGTTCTGTAGCTTCGGCTTGGCGCCCTAGGCTATCGCTTTCACGTCTAGCGCGATCTCGTTCTTCAGCAGTACGTGCAGTCTGCGACCTACGTTCGGCTTCTTGTTGCTGTCTACGCAAATTTTCAAGATCCTTGCGTGCATTCGCCATAGTCTGCGAATATGAACTAGCAGCCTGCGCCGACTTTACGAAAGAATTAACAACAGGTTGTGCTGCTTTACCTAAACCAGCAATAGCATTTTTTGCTGCTGCTTCAAAATCTTCCATTTCAGCCATTGTTTTTGCCCATAAATATAGATATATCAATATATTTATAGGTATTATCTATGTCAAATCCACTAGCTAAACATTTTAGGCAACCTGCCATCCACATGGAATTACCCAGTGCGGGACGTTGGTGGAGACCAGGAAGCCTAAGCGTCCCACCAACGAACCAATTACCAATATTCCCAATGACCGCAAGGGATGAGATACTGATACGCACCCCCGATGCTTTAATGAATGGTAGTACTGTAGTTGAACTGTTGCAAAATTGTGTGCCCAGTATCAAAGATGCATGGGCAACACCAAACGTTGATATTGACGCTTTGTTAATTGGTATCAGGATTGCTAGTTATGGCCCAAACTTAGATGTCGATACAACTTGCCCTCACTGCGGTCATGCAAATAGACACGAGTTTGATCTAACTCATAGGTTAGGTTCTATAAGATGCCCAAACTTTGATAAAAGCATAGCACATAACGGCCTTACTTATAAGTTTAAACCAATGAACTACTTTTCTACAACAAGAGAAAATACAGTGGCATTCCATGAGGAAAAGCTAATTGCAGCCTTAGAAAACGCCGAGCTCGGCGAAGAAGAAAAGCAAAAACAATTAAAGGAAAGTATTACTAATTTAACAAATGCCAATGTTAAATCAATTACCTCTCAAACTGAGTATATACAGATGGCCGACGGCACTAAGGTTGTTGAGTTCGAATACATCCACGAATTCTATCAAAACGTCGAAGCAGATGTCCTAAGACATATTTTATCCAAAATAAAAGAAATCTATAGTGATGTAGCTGTGCCAGACGAAAAAGTACAGTGTGTTGAATGCACAAAAGAATACAGCGTACCATTCCAATTTGACTACTCAAGTTTTTTCGTTCGCGGCTTTTGACCTATACTGAAGACGAAATCATTAAGTATTTGAATCGTCTAGAAGAAGAGTCAAAAGCCATAAAACGGGAATTACTTAAAATTTGTTGGTATATGCGTGGCGGGTTAAGCTACGATGATAGTATGTTGCTTTCATTTGCTGAAAGAGATATTATAGCAAAGATAGTTGATGATAATATGGAAGTTACACGCAAAACTGGAATGCCATTCTATTAAAGATTTGCTACGCAAATCTATTTCTTTCGCTCACGCTCAGAAATACTTTTTTTACTTTAATATTGCTTTTAAAAGGCATTCATCCAGATAATTCAGTCATAATTTGCCCGTTGCCGGGCAAAAAATGATGATGCCTTCATCCGAGTGCATCAGCCACTGATCTGGTAGAGTTGATATTTTAGTATCAGGAGGCGGTTGACCGGTACCCCCACTCTAGCCTTTGCATGTCAACGGAACC
>Ga0214923_10001282_pt1 | contig 35938 bp, 57 predicted proteins | sample LL1510_MetaG_FD_177993 | JGI IMG/M metagenome (GOLD analysis project Ga0214923, IMG submission 177993) | Freshwater microbial communities from Lake Lanier, Atlanta, Georgia, United States - LL-1510 | ecosystem: Environmental > Aquatic > Freshwater > Lake | place: USA: Georgia | collected...
AACTTTCTTACTAAATGTTCCTTTATATCCATGACCCCACTCAATATTCTGTCTCATGCTTTCAGTAATACGAAGCAAAGCTGTATGACCAGCTGCTAATATTTCGTATTCGTCTAATTTAATTTCCAACATTGTTGATTCGTTTAACTAATTTGATTTGAATATGATGTCAATAATTTATCAACAATTACAACCGTAGGTTATTTAAATATATTTAACCTATTGATTTTAATACATAATAAAATTTAAATAAATCATTTGATTATAGTATTGCAATAAAGTGTAAATAGTTATATTGATTCGTTTATGAATGATTTGAGGATAACAGATCCAGCATACAAGGCATTTGGTTTAGAGTATGCAAGTGTGTCTCAAAATAAATTATCAGAAGATAAAAGATTTTTTAATTACATTGTACTAACTCCAGAAGAAAGAATGAAGATGCCTAAGCGTTCTCATTTTACAATGGGTAATATTGTTCATAACGCAGTACAAAAAATTCTTTGCAAAAAAGAAACATTAAAAGATGTTATCTTTAATAAAGACAAATCATTATTTAAATCTTTAAAAGCAGAAAAACCAATAGATGAAAAAGATAAAGCCAAAAGATATTACATGGCTAAGAATTTTAAATTAACATTAAAACAATTTCAAACAGCACTAGAGAGTCTGCCAAAACAAAATTGGAATTTTGAAACTGAGTATGCAACTTGGATAGATGGAATAGGAACTTACTTTAAAATGTTTATAGATTTAGAGGGAGAGGATTACATTGTAGATTTAAAGAATATATTTGGTTCAGTTATTAAAACTAAAAAAGGTTATTCATATAGTAAGAGAGCTGTACCTAGTGTTCCGTTTCATTCTGATTGTATGCAAATGGCAGCTTATAACTTTGCAACCGGTGGTAAGAAACCTGTTCTTATTTATGCCAATCATTTTGAACATAAAGTATTTAGTGAAAACAATTGTGATGATTTAAAACCTGAGAACTTAAAATATTATTTAGATGAATTAGTTATGTACCAACAAATATGGGAACAGAAATTAAAGTTAGCTAATGGTAATCCTTATACTTTAGCAAGATTAATTAAACCAGATTTCTCAGACATCAGAAAGAAACAAGATTTTTTTTGGAATGATATACCTGAGGAATATATAAATAGATTTTTAAATTATTATAAGAATGACAAACGATAGATTTGAAATGTTTATTATAGCTATGCTTGCATTAATTGCAGTTGAAACAATAAGACATTTATTTGGGATATGAGTTTAACAAACAAAAAAGGAGAGCAAATGGAAAACATAAATCTGATAGATGCTATCAAGGAGTTTAGTGAAAATACAAAAGATAGTTTCATTAATATTCAGGGTAGGAAATATCTTAAAGTAGTTGATAGACTAAACTTTGTAAGACAGAAGTTTGGTGAGAGACTATGCGTTAAAACAACAACAACATATCCAGATGGTCTGGCAATGTTTCAAACGGAAATCTTTTTAGATGGGAAGTTAATTGGAACTGGACATTCTAAACAGACAGTAAAGAAAGATAAAGAATTTGAGAAGATAGAATCAGTATCTATTGGTAGAGCTTTAGGGATAGCAGGATTTGCTGGGTCTGAACTTGCTACCTTTGAAGAGATGAATGATTTTATTAAGACAACACCGAATTTTAATAATGGTTATGTTCAAGCTAAATCACAACCAGTTGATGTGGCTAAGGATGAAATCATTACTAAGATACAAGAAGCCGAAAAGTTCTCAACAACTCCTGGCGTATTAGAAAAGAACTTGCAACAAATATGGTCGCAATATTCTGAGAAGCTGGGGTTCATGCAAGTTGAGGATCAAGACTTCTATAGTAAGATACTACAAGCTAGAAAAAAAGCAGAGCAAACAGTAAGAACAAGGAGTAACAATGGCAGATAAATACGACAACACACTTTCGCTTTGGAAAAACGCAAAGCGTAGAGAGGGAAAACAAGACCCTCAATATACAGGCAGCGGAATGATTGATGGAAAGAAATGGTCTATCTCTGGTTGGATTAACACAGCTAAGAAGAATGAGAAAGCACCGGATATTTCTATTAAAGTAAATCCGTTTAAAGAATCAACAAAAGACAAAATGCCGTTTTAATCTATGAACGATAATATTAATCCAAGTCATTATAAGAATAAATCTATAGAGACTATTCATGCTATCTGCTCTCAGTTATCTGAGGGAGAAATGATTGGTTATCTTAGAGCTTCTATAATGAAATACATTATGCGTTTTGGTAGTAAGAATGGTTTTACTTTAGAGAAAGCCATTGAAGATACAAGAAAATGCAAATGGTTTTTGGATCAATTATTATTAGAACTAGATACTATTAAGAGTTCAGGTGCGGACTCTTATAAACATTCTAACGTTCATAGTTTATTTCCAAAGGATAAAAAATGAATAGAAAGAATGGTAAAGACTATATCTTCTTAAGTAAAGTCAAGGCGGATGTATTAACTTACATAGCTGAATTTGTTAGAGATAAAAAATATTCCCCTACTCTAATAGAAATTGGCAATCGCTTTGGCTTTACTAGAAGTAGATCAAATGCAATCGTAAATGATTTAGCTAAAGCTAATCTCTTATCTAAAGATGAACGCTATCCGCAGAGAAAGATTAAAATAAATCATCAACAACTGGCAAAGATAAGTTCTTTAAAGGTTAATGAAATATATCCGGTAAATGAAATTTGAAAAAATATATTTTTACGAATTCAATGCAAAGTTTAAAGAGATTTTTGACGATGTGGAACTTGCTGCAAAGTCAGAAAAACCTAGAGATTTAAAAAGCATGGAAGTAACTAGTGTTCGCTTTTTAAAATCTAGTATTAAACCGGTAAAGGAAAAAGGAAAAGATGGACAAAAGCCATGATCCTAAACAACAAGTGAAAATAGAAAAGCGTTATTATACTCTATTGGAAAAAGAAAAGAAGTTAGAGGAAGAAGCGCTAAAGGTTGCAGAGAAGAAAAGGAAAGCTGCATTTGAACTTGGAATGAAGGATTTAGAATTTGAAGATATAGCCAGTTAATAAATAATTGGTATGCGTATTGTAGGTTGTAAAATAACTAAGGAGAGAGACATGACTAAAAGAAAACAAGTGGTGGGATATTACGGATATTACGATTCAAAACTCAAGCGTAGAGTCTTTAAGACTTTATATAAAAAGATTAATTAATTTATGAATTCTTTTGGAGAAAAAGACTGCCAAATGAATATTGACTATGTCAATTATGAAAGTGTCTTTATTTGTTTTTATCTAGCGTAGAAGTATAGGGAGTGTTACAGCTCCCTATATTAATTATCTTGCAAAAGTTTTTGCGTAATTAGGTTTCTTATTTCTTCTTGATTTTCTTTCAGCAATAATCTTTCTTTGAATAGCAGAACGTTTTTGTGATTCACTCATACTACTAGCAACAGATTGAGGAACACATTTAGGATATTTTCTTGATGAACCCTTTTGCCTACCGCAAGGTTGATACATACCATTCTTCTTAGAACGAATATCTACCCACTTTTGATTAAACCATTTATCTAAACCGTTAGCCATTATTTCTTTTTAATTATACCTCTGCCAATAAGAACATCTTTAAATGAAACCTTGCCATCTTTATTTAAATCTGGAAAGCCATTCTTTTTTTTCTTATTTTTATTCTTCTTACCAAAAAAATCTTTTCTCATTATTTTTTCACCGTTCTATATCCGCCACCTTTTTTCTTGTAAGTCTTTACAAGATAAGCATTAGCGTAAGCGCTTGGATATACTTTAAATTTTCTTTTAGTTAATGCTTTTATTCTTGCATATAACTTTGGGTTAGTTGGTTTATTTACCATTGCCATTACTTTTTAACCCCTTTAATTATACCTTTGTTAAACGATGCATAGAATACAGAAGTTCCTCTCTTCTTACCGTACTGCTTTTGCATTTCTTTCATAATCTTTTTTCCTTTTTTACTTAGTGGCATAGTTACTCCTTTGTGTTGTAAAATTGACTATCATCATTCTCTGTTCTCCAACCGTCAGTCTCAACGCTTGGATAATCCATATTAGTTTTATAATCTGGTATATTATCTTTAACAGTAAAATTAGGTAAATTAAATAATATTCTATTGTTTGGCATTAGTGCATAATTTCCTTGCCATTCATCACCCTCAGCTATCTCCAATATATGATGATGCTTATGTTCCGGTGATATTTCTGAATAGGTTGTATTTAATAAATTAATATCTGGTTGGCAGTAATCTATTGAGAATTCGTAATTAGCTTTATGCAATTTATTATTTCTATCTAAGAACTTACATTGAGAAGTAGCTAACGCATTGTATTCAACAACGCCTGCATAGTAAGATAGACAATCCCAATAAGCTAAATCTTTTAATTGTAAATCCTTAACTTGATTTCTTTTATATCCATCTGCAAAGAAAGCATGAATAGGAAGTCTTGCATAGTTAGCGCCATTAGGAAGTATAATATTAAATAGAGGTGTGCGACCCTCAAGTGTTGTTATAGAATGGATTAAACAATCCTCTTCTTCTCCTATATGTTTTTCTTTATTATATAGAAACTCTAATCTGATCTTTGCTTTCCAAACTGGGATGTTGTGGTTTAGAAATGCCATCGTTATATTCTTTCTCCATACAAATTGTATGCTGACATTTTCTATCTGCGTAGATAACAAAAGAATCTGTATTAATAATTTCTATATTACAAGACTTGCAGAATCCAACACTTTGTAATCTAAATTTTTTCTTAGCCATTTACCATGCTTTGCAAGACCAATATCTAGCTGATAGTTTATTGGTAGCGCCTTCGCATTTATGTCTAGCTCTAAAAGATTTACGTCTTGCTTCTATATGTTTTTTAATTTTCATATTTGGATCACCAAAACGAACAAGTTTTACTTTGCCGTTTTGTTTAGCAAGAACTGCTGATTTCTTTCTTTGACCTGGTGTAGATTTAGGTTTGTTATAACCTGAAAATCTTTCTCCTCTATAATTAATCATGTGTTATTTATTGGTAGTTTTAAACATAATATATTTAAAATTTCTTTTAATGTATATTCTGTTTTTAATACCTCTGTGTATATATCATTTTTAACAATACTGGAATTATTTTTAATGTAAGTTTCACAGCTTTCTTTATTAGAGAAATCTATTTGGCTATTAAATACGGTATATGGAACTTCAAATCCGTTGGTAAATAAAACAATATAAACAACAATAAAATACATATTATCTTTTTAACTTTCTTTTAAATCTAATGACTTTTTTCTTAGGAATGTTTTGGTCTCCGCAAAGAAACTTTGCGATTATATCACTTAATTTTTTGAACATTTTATTCTTTGGATTTATCAGCTAGTGTTCTTGCAACTGATTCAGCACTTCTGCCTACGACATAACCGCCAAGACCAATTTGTAATAATGTCCAAACATCACCTGGCAATTCAAATCCAATAATAGCTCCAGTTATCATCTTAATAATTGGCGCAAAGATATAATTAAATACAAGTACAAATATTAAAACGTACATTAATAATGGTCTCCAAGAAGCTGCGAACCAACCAGCTTTAGCTTCAGCTTCTACTATCTTAGCAGCAGCTTTTAGTTCTTCAGTATTAGATTGTAATAATTGTGTTTGTAATTGTGATTTTAATTTTGCATTTAAATCTTTATCTTCAACAGCTTTATCTATTGTATTAAATAATATCTTAGCAATCGGCGCTATTGCACTTAACATTGGTAACATTTATGCCTGACACTTTCTCATTAGGTTTGACAACTCTTCGCATCTGCTTGGTGTTTGTCTATACCATACTGAATTTAACATTTCATCAGCAGCTTTGTTGTAGTCTTTATTTCTTAATGCTTCAAACATTTTTTTAAATTTAGATACACCACCAATTCCTAACTGGAATACCATTTCAATAATAACTTCTCTTGCAGTATCGCAAACATCAATGCCTTCTAATAATAATTGCGCATTATAAACTGCTTTATTAAAATCTTTATCAAATAAATTTTCTAATAAAGATTTGTCGTATTGAATACCTTCTTCAAAGTCATCATCTTCAGTTAATAGATGACCATAACCAATAGTAAATTTTCCTAAAGAATCTGCATAAACGGTATCTCTAAACCCTTCATGTTTTTTAATTCTATTTTTTAATATCTGATAATCCATAATACATTTACAACTATTTAATAATACGCAATTAATTTCTGCGTATAAAGAATTAATACAGTTACTTGATGCTATCCATTTTTTCTTTATTATTAAAGACATCAACTAAATCTTTAAATGACTTGTAGCATTTTTGATTCTTTCTGCTTTTTTTATATTTGTTTTGTTCAACCGTAAGTTTATTTTCTTTGGATAACTTTTGGTTGTGTTCTAAATCTGATAATATTTTTTTTGTGTCCATAATCATCAATTCAACACCAAGTTGTTTTTGCTTTTCATTGGGAGACCGGTGAATATTGTGATTATTTTTTTTACGATATGATTTAGTTTTAACATCTATTAATCTTATTGTGCCATCTGGTTTGATTGCAACCAAGTCAAAGATACATTGTGGATCAATAGACTTTGCAACCATATATCCTTGTTTAACAAGAGATGAGATAGCTTCATATTCTGAGATTGTTCCAATAGCACTTTTGCTTAGGTTAAAAGTCTTACCAATATATCTGTGATTACCCCTATACTTAGTGTTACTATGAACCATAACACCTTATATATAGTATTCATCTTATCTTCAATATGTTTTAGATGATTATTCATTAATAAATCAATCTTTTGATCTAATAACTTAATCTTACCGTTTAATATTAAGATTTGTTCGTTGTTTTTTTGCGACTGCGTTTTCATTTTATTTCACTTTTTTTAACTCCTTTAGAAGATTATCAATATAATCCAGACCCACAACATCATCTAAGATTTTTCTGGTATCTTTGTCTAAAGCATTTATTTTTACTTGCATTAAATAGGGAGCAAGACTTGTGTCTTTTTGCATTTCTTCTTTTGCTTCCTTTTTAAATTTCTCTAATGATTTTTTAACTACTAAACTTTTAAAACTATCTGTCATGTTTTGATATTGAGGAGTTGAAACAATACTAGATAATCCAAATCCTATAGATACAGCTAACTTATCTTTATAAGCTCTATCCAGTTCAGGTATTTTTGTTGATCTAAATATTTCTCTGTAATCAAAACCTAATCTATCCAATTCTTTTTCAGCAGGGTTTTTTGGCGGAATAAAAGTTAATCCTGTAACCTGTGTTAATAATGGATCTTGTTTATAAATAGGTGCAGCTCTTGGTATTCCATTTGCATCTATAATATAAGACGTTGGAGAAGTTAATGTTGGTAAATCAGAACCAGGAAATCTTCTAGTAAATGCGCCTGTAAATTCTGAACCACCTGTTTCTTTAACAGCTCTGGCTTCTGGAAAGAATTGAGCATAAACATCAGTAAAGTTTTGAAATGGTGTTAAATAACCTGCTAATGTTTCGCCTAATAATTTTTGTAATCCATCAACAATTGTGTCTTTATTTAATTTTGGATCTGTAAAATAATTAATTAATGAATCAACTATATAAACTCCTGTAGTTCCTCTAATACCAAACAAAACAGAAGCTATTCCTTTAACATCTAAATTTCTAAGAGTTCCTTCTTGGTATCTTTTAATAACATCTCCTAAAAATAAATAAGCAGCAAATGGGTTATAACCTCTTGTATCAACTGTTCTATCTCCGAATTTAAATTCATACCATTTTTCACCAGCATAAGGTTGATTACGCAAAGCATAACCAGCTAATATCATTCCTGTTCCAAGCGTAGCTTTACTTAATACAGAGGTATTTCCTCTTGCAAGTTCTGCTCTTGCACCCTTGCTAAGAAAACTTAATATTCCAAGTGGACTATAATCATATTGAAACTTAATTGCGTTCATTAAGAATCTAGGAAATGGAATTATATTTGTAAGTAAGAATGGAAGATTATTAATAACTTCTATAATTCTTCCAGCAAAAGCATCAAAGCCACCTTTAGAAATATTAAAGTCTTTTGAAAAAGTTGTTTCTAATGCTTTATCTATTGCAACAGCAATATCAGATGATCTTAATAAATTTAATTCACCGTCTCTTCTTAATTGTTCTAATGTTTTATTGTTATAAAATTTACCATTAGCTTTTACAGTTTCATCTAATCTTGCTAAAAATACTGCTCTTCTAGTTATATATTCTTGAGTTTTGTTAACTACGTTTAATAAATCAACAGCACCCTCTACTTTACCTAAAAAATCTTTTTTACCTTTTACACCACTATAATTTTTAACATCTGACGCATAATTTAAAAACAGTCTATCTTTCTCTTTTGGAAAGTTTTCTAATATTTTATTAGTTAATGTTTTAATTTCTTTATGTTTTTTAAAACCACCAAGAGGATTCCATTGTGTAAAGTTATTAATTAATCCTTGAAAATTACTTAATGGACTGACAGCGTTTTTATCAAATTTAACTTTGTCTTTTACAAATGGTCTTATTGTTTGTTGCAAAGCAAGATCTAATGCAGATTGTAATGTTTCAAGACCAAGTCTAGTAGTTTGTGAAATATAGTTACGAACAGAAGTTGCAAGTCTTGTAACTAATAATCCTTTACGAATATTATCAGCTCTTTTTAATTTTCCTAAAGTACCTGTTCCTGTATCAAAAGAGTTAGTTGGATCTAACATCTCTTTATATCTTTTTGCTAATTGAGAATAAGCATTTAATTCTTGAGCTGAAGCTCTAATGCTTGGATAAATAAAATTAGTAAATTGTTCGTAAGTAATTTTATTATCTTCAGCAATTCTTTTTATAATAGTTGGTATATCATACTGACCAGACTGCCATAATTCTTGCAGTTGTAATGAAATAGGTTTCTTTTTATCTAATATAATATTTTCTTCTTTAAAGAATTTTTCTGCAGCTTCTGTAATTTTTTTTGTTGTTTCAAGTGGCAAAGCAGGTTTTCTGTCTGCAATAGAAATAGGTTCTACAATAGGTTCAACTTTAGGTATTTCTATTTTAGGAATTGCTTCTATAGGTATTTCTGTTTTTGGTATTTCAGTTTTTGGTATTTCTACTTTAGGTATTTCGGCTTTAGGTATTTCTATTTTAATTTCAGGAATACCTTCTGCAATCTTTTGATTAGTAGATTTTATTTCATCTAATACTTGAGTTCTTTTTGCAACATTACCTGGTTCTAATATATCACCAAGAACTACATCATTGTTTTCTTTAATGACTTTAATTTCTTCATCAATAACTCTATTAACATTTTGAATAACTTCTTTTCTATTTTCTGGACTTTCTTTTGCGTAGTTAATAATGTTATCAAATTCTTTTCCTGTCTTTTCGCTTTTAAGAACTCCTTCTTTTTTTGGAACTGGTCTAAATCCAGAAGATCTTCCCATGAATTCCATTAAAGCAATATTAATATCTCTAGTTAATCTTTCTCCAACTCCACTAGGTTCGTTACCTGTAACTTTATAAATAGTATTTAAAGTATCTCCGGCTAAACCAGAAGCAAGCAATCCAAGAGATGTACCAGTTCTAACTGCAACATCTATAGCTTCTGAACCTCTATCAAATAAATAATTATTAACTTTGCCTAATAAAGTTTTATCTGGATCTCCTAATAAAAATCTTAATTTTTCTTTATTTTCTTGAGTAATACCTAATTCTTCTTTCCAAACATCTTTTAATTGATTAATTGTTATTGAAGAAGATGGGGTATCTGCAAATGGATCTTTAATTACAGCAGTAGGTTTATCTCCTTTTTTCTTTCCTGCTATAATGTCAGATACACTTAAATCGCCAAATGCTTTTTCTAAAGTTGTTTCTTCTTTTTTTTCAAATGGATCAATAATATTGACAGAACCTTTTTGTTCAAAAGGATCTATAAGTTGCGTAGCCATATCAACAATTATTTATATTTATTAGGAAATTTTTGCTTTAAGAAATTTTCTATTTCAATATCTGTAGCATTAGGATTTGCTTTTTTAACAACTTGAAAATCAGATGTTGATTTAATATCCATAGGAGCTGTCGTAGTTGGAGTAGCTGTTGTTCCTTTTTGTGATTGAGCAAATTTACTTAAATCTCCACCTGACATAGTAAGTAATTGAGAAACAATATCTTGATTACCTGTTATTTCTTTATTGTATAAATCTTGTTCAACTTTAGAAAGTTTTCCAAATGCATCTTTAAATTCAGTTGGATTTAATCCTTGTAATTTCTGCGCAACTTTTAATGCTTCACCACTAATCGTTGGAGTTTTAGGAGTTAATAATAATTTCATTGTTTCTTTTGGAAACGCTTTAAACAAAGGTTTGTATTGTTCAGGAACTTTATCAGCAAACTCTTCAATTGCTTTTTGTTGTTCTTGTTCTTTAGTTATTCCTCTTACTGTAGAAGATACATTTAATCCTTGAACAAAAGATGGCAATATAGATTCACCAATACCCTGACCCTTCATACCAGCTGATATTAAACCTAATCCTGTTAATGCTTCTGGACTGCCAAGCAATCCCATAAGATTTAATGTTTTTTTAGTTTGATTATCAGATAATAAAGATGCATCAGTAGTATCTGTTGTTGATGTGCCAAACATTTTTTTTAATAATTCTTGTAAATCTTCCATTATATTAATCCTCTCTCTTGTAAGAACTGGCTATAAATACCAGCGCTTGGTTGTGTTATTGGTTGTGGTGGTGCTAATAATCCTTGCGGATTTAAAATATTACTTATGTTACTTTTAGCTGTATTATAAGCATTAAAAATACTTCTACCTGTTCCGTATTGAGGAACATTACTGCTTGGAATATTCATGTCAACTCCAGGAACTTGTGGTTTTGGTGTTGCAATTCCACCTAATAAAGCTGCTTGACCCAAAGTCTTTGCAATATCAGCAGGAGTTTTTGGAATAAATGCACTTACAAAATCTGTTGAAGGAAATAATCCTTGAACATTAGATGCAATAGAACCTGATAATGGAGCTAAATTTCCGCCTACTCCAAGTAATCCTTGTGTAGCAACTGGTACTGCACCTTCAGCTATGGCAGCTGCGCTTAATTCTGGAATACTTCCAAATAAATATTGACTAAAAGATGGTGTGCTAGAATATAATGCTGCAGCTTCTGCGCCTGGAATATAACCTAATGATCCGGCAGCTGCTATATCAGCTCCTAATATTCCTGCTCCGCCTGCTTCTATTCCTGCTCCATAAAATAATTCTGGTGCTAAATAAGGTGCTAAAAATACTCCGCCTATAATTGCAAGTTCTGGATTATCAACTACTGTTTCAACAACATCACCGACAACATCAGCAACACCTTCTACAACATCACCAGCTACATCTGCTACGCCACCGACTACATCACCGATAGCATCAACTACTCCACCCATATTATAATAATCCTAGTAATCCTAAACCAAGTCCACCTAAGCCACCGTATAAAGCTCCAGATCCTGCTGACATTCCACTAAATATACTTGGTAAAACTTGTGAACCTACTAATGCTCCACCTAATCCTAAAGTTAATGGATTAGATTGAGTTTGTGTATCTGTTATTTTAGTAGGCAATCCTGAAGCAATTGGAGTAACAAGACTTGCATATTGTTGTAATGCGTTAAATGGTGCTTGTTGATATTCTCTTTGTAATTGTTCTAATTGCTGACCAGTTGTAAATAAACTTGGTACTCTTTGAGCAATATCTAATTGTCTTTGTCTTTCTTGTCCATATTCTTGAAACGCATAAGGTAAAGCTCTTTGTGCTACAATGTCTGCGACTTGTTGTTGAGACATAGGAGAACCTGGAGTTCTTCCAGCTCCACTAAATTGTTGAGCAACTGTGCTGTATGCTTCTTGTCCAGCTCTTTGAATGAGTGGAGATAAAAATGGATTAGTATATTGACCAGCTAAAGTTCCTGCTAATTGTTGTGCAGCTGCTGTTCCTAATGATTCTTGAATTCCTAAACCTGTTAATGTTTGTTCACTTGGTGCAACATAAGGAGATACACCTTGTTGATATAAATATCCTGCGTTTGCTAAAATTTGATTTAATGCTGGTTGAGCTGGAGCATAAGGAGTTACAGATTGTACTGTTGTTCCTGATCCGCCACCACCGCTTAAAAATGACATATTATTTTTCCTCTTTTTTTAAGTTTTTTTCTAACACTACATGGGTTCTGTAGTAGTTATGTTTATCAAGAATCTTTTGCCAACCTGGTCTTGCAATTAATTCCATGCAATCGCATCCTTGATCTATAGCAAAATTCTCTATCTTTACAATTAAATTTTGCCATTGCTGTCTATTCTTACCTGTTACCATAGGTAAATGTAAGACTTTTTTTATGCTTCTTTGTATGATTTGAGATAAGACAACACCATTAAACTGTTCATCTATAGTATCTTTTTCTTGATCCCAAATAATCCAAAGTTGTAATTTACCTTGTTTTAGTAAATCTTTGTAATGGTCAGCATGATGATGACTGCCAGAATATATTAAAGCATTTCTAATATACTCTCTTACTAAAATCCAAACTTCGTCTATTTTTTCTGTAGGTATTCTGACGACATCCATTAGAAAGAAATTTCTAAAACAGAAATTGTACCAGTAATTCTATTTGCTGTTCCAGCAGTAATTTTAAGAATATCACCTGGATCTAATACAATTGTGCCTTTAGCAAAATTTTCTGTTGTAGAAGCTGCCATATTTATTTCAGCTATTTCAGTAGTTGTAGAAGCACTAGTATCAGTTACAAATACTTCAACAGTAGTATTAGATGTATGATTAGTACATTGTATAGTTCTGACTAGTGCTTTAACACCTGTAGGTACAGTATAAACAGTCGTTTGGTTTGTAGTGGTTAAACTAAAAAACGTACTTTTATATGTATTAGACATTTATTTTTTATTTAAAGTTTCTTCAACATCTTTATACCAATCTTTAATGAATTTAAAGTAATCATTGTAGAACTTTTCTACAGACTCTTTATATTCAGAATAAGATGGAACTTTGAATGGATTAAAGTTGAACATAGTATTCTCCTTAGTTAGTTAGAGAATGTATGTATGTTGCGTTGCAACAATAATCAATACTATTTTAATTTTAATTTTATAGATTCAATAATATCGTTAACAACTGATTCATATTTCCATCCTAGAAATACTCCAATTGCTAATCCAATGATAAATATAATCATATTATTTACTTGGTTTTAAAGGATAAGCTACGTTATTTACTTTTTCAATAGTATCTAATCCTTGTGTTAAATTTCTTAATGCAGTTCTGTAATTCATCCATTCTGATTTTTTGGCAGGAGTAATTGTACTATCCGCAAGTACAATGTAATCGCTATCAGCTAATAGTTTATTTCTTTTGGCTCTTAGATTATCTAGTGCAATATCTAATTCTACTTGTGGGATTATAGCTAGTATCTGTTCCTTAGGTATTGGTGGTGTGCCATTTTCCCAAACGATTGTATTAATATCATCACCTGATACTGATACTTCGGCTTTAGGATTTAACTTTAGTATTGCTTCTATAATCATAATTTATCCTTTTATTTCAAAAGCTGTTATTGATGCTGTATTACCATTATTTAAATATCCTGTACCACTACCAACTTTAAAATAAACTTGATAAGTTGTTGCAGAGGTTGTCGCTGGTGAATCTAAATAAGACATGCACATTGTTCCCCAATCCATTCTATGTTCTGTCATACCATTAGTTCCATTTCCTAAATTTGTAGCACCTCTATAAATTGTATAAGTACCAACTATTCCACTTGCATATACTTCTGTTGTAACAGTAATAAAAATTTTATTTGAAATAGAAGATGGGGTAATTGTTACTGATAAAGTATTTGAGCCAGTTACAAATGATGTTGATGTTGTTGATCTTTGCGTTAAATCAGTAGCAGTAACAACTTGTAACACAGCACCAGCACCTAACTTAGATGTAGCAATAGCCGCTGCAGTATCTATATCTGCATTGACAATCGTACCATCAGTTATTCCTAGTGATTTTATTCTTGTTAGTGGCATGTCTAAATTCCTTTTATAGTTTGATTAACATTGTTTGCAAGGAATTTAAACATGAAGTCTAGCGACAGCATAATTATTCCTACAAGATTGTTTGATATATTATTTAATTTAATCATTTAACTTTTAGGATATTTAGCTTTAACAGCTAAACAATCGTTAATATATTTTTGCACCTGAGCATTATCACCTTTAACAATACCATCTAGGTATTCTCTAAAGTCAGGATATTCGTTTGCTCTATTTGCTTTAACTTGGTTTAATCTTTCAACTTCATTAGCTTGTGCTTCTAGTGCATTAAGCTGAGCATCAGTTGGTTTAGCAATATCTAAGTTCCATTCAGCTATGAATACTCCTTTACCATCTGAATTATCTACTAATCTTACTTCTTTAGTAAAATCTATTTTTCTATTTGCGTATAATTCTATTTTAGTTGTTAAATTTGTCATTATGCTACCCTATATCCAAAACTAAATGTATTACCAGCATCAACAGAAATAGAACCACTACCTACTTGTTGTGCTTGAGCAAAAACTTCAAAGTAATCTGTTGTTCCATTGGCATAACCAAAACCACTAGTAAATGGTTGCATAGCATAAATAAAAGCAGAACTATTATCATATCTTTGTAATCCAGCTTCACAGATTTTTGTTCCACCTGTTCCATTTTTGTAAATTCCTATTTGAGTATATGTTAAATCATTTGTTGATTTGTAACATAAAATACTAGCACCTAAATGATAATATCCAGCAGTAGTTGGAGTGAATCTATAATTTGTAGCATTGTCATAACAGCTATTACTGTCAAATAATTCTGTTCCATATTGAACTTTAGTAAGAGTGTTGTGTGCTAACGTATAAGTTCCAGTTCCTTTTGCAGAAAAATATAATGGAGTTATTCCAGCAGAAGCAAAAGTATTATCACCTCTTAGGAATGTTGTAGAATCCTTAGTACCAGTAGCTGATAACTTTCCTAATCCAATAGTACCATCAACAATCTTAGCGGCAGTAACTGTAGAATCACTTGGTGTGCCTATGTTTAATACATCTCCTAATACTAAAATGAAATCTATTGTGTCAGATGATGTTAAAGCATCTGAGAATACAATTGTTGATCCTGATATTGTATAAGCTGAAGTTGGCGATTGAATAACACCATTTAAAGATACGATACAATGATTAGGGGATTGTGGGGAATATGCCACTCCACCATTGGTTAGGTTAAATGTAGTTGTAGCAGATGTAGTGATTGCGTCTAGCTTGACGAAGTTTCCTACTGTTGGTTGTTTGCCTATATATGCCATGTTATATTATTCTTTTTTTAAGTTCTTCTAATTCTTTTTGCAACTGTTCTAAAGTAGGTTTAGTAGGTGGTATAATTTCAACAACATCAGGTTGAGGTATTTTGTAATCATCAGCAACTTCCTCAACTGTAACTTCTCCAGTAACTACTGTTTGGTAAGAAGCACCATCACAAATATAACCATTTGCTACTTTTTTAACTTCGTTAAACACTCCGAATATTCCACCATTATTATCTACTAATATTTTTTTCATTTATACTCCTATGTATTTAATAATTGTTGCGGAAATTGTTGTTGAAGCATTATTGTTTGTTACACCTAAGAAAGTTGTTGAATCTAAAACTGTCCAAGCAGAACCAGCTGTTGAAGTTGCTGAACCAGTATTAAAAGTTCTTGCAAATGATATTCCTTTTTGTTTTATATGTAAATAACTTCCAAGTTTTTTTCTCATATAAAATGTATTTGAATCTCTACCATGTGTTAAAAAAACGTCTCCAAGTTTTGCTTCAAGTGCAAAATATGAAGATAATCTAGCAGTCTCTGATGGATTAACCACAGTATGACGTTCTTCACCAACAAAAGTAACAGTCGTTCCTGAAACAGTATAATTTTCAGTACCTAAATCACCAGTAACAATAAATTCTGTATTTGAAACCTTAAATATTTGTGCGTTCCATTGGTCATCTGTATTTGATACTGATGATGTATTAGCAGTTCCTAGTGTAGGTGCAGATGAACCACTAATAGTAACAACTCTAGCAACATGATAACCAGTACTTACAGCTTTATAAACCAAAAAAGCATTTGTTGAATCTATGTTTGATAACATACAATTAGAACGACCCATGTCATAATTTGTAATAGCTGAAGATGCTGTTCCAATAGTTGGTGCTGATGCACCATTATGAATAATATTTCTTAAAACAAAAGTGTTTGTAGCACTATTATCTCTAGCAGGTAATAATGCTTCAGTTGAAGTCATAGCAATAGCTACTCCTATACCATTAATTAATGATGTTCCTGTTCCAAATGTAGCACTTGCTGTTCCTGCTGTTATAGTTGTTCCTGAAATTGTAAAAGGAACCACAATATTATTTGATGCTCTTTGAACAAACAAGAAACCATTTGTTGCACTAAGCATTAATCCTTGACTATTTATAGAAGCAGTAGTTGTGCCAGAATATAAAAGTGTTTCTGAATTTACTGTAATTGTTGAACCTGAATAAGAAACTACAACACCATAAATATCTCTATTAGATGTTCCAGCATGATAAGTTATAAGTGCTTCTGTTGATGATATTTTACTAGCACTTATACCATCAAGTTTAAATGTACCATAACTATAAACAGAAGCAACGCACCCAGTTGTTCCAGTTTTTACTGTTGTAAATGGTGTAGAAGATAAATTAAATGGTGCATCTTCTTTAGCCCAAATTCCATTTGATGTAGAGTTATCAATTAAATTTAATTCAACAGAATTTGCTGGTGCAATAGTTGTAATACTAGCACCACCATTATTCTTAATGTCAAATGGATAAACACCATCATTAATAATAACAAAAGCTGGAAATCCTTTTGTTGTCATTGTTGTTGCACTAGGTAGGATAACTGCTTTGCCACTAGCAGTCATAGTTACATTTTGAACCTGAGTAGATGTATTTGTTAATGTAATATCAACAGCAGAAGAAGTTGTTGTAGCACCAGAAAAACCAGCACCAGATAATTTACTTCCAGCAATAGCTGCTGTTGCACTTATATCAGCATTAACGATTGTACCATCTGCTATCTTTGCAGAAGTTATAATACCATCTGTTATATCAGCAGAAGTTAAAGGAACTTTTGCTGGTTGATTTCCTATAAAAGGCATTTAATTTTCCTATGTTGAAATATCGTCTACTGTGCTAACGACTGTGTCTAAAGAAGTAGCAGTATCTGATACAATTTTTAAAGCATCACCTGATTGAACTACAAATTTTGCACCGCCATCAAGAACTTGTAATGAAGAACCTGCTGGTATTGGTGCATTTTTAATTATGTAATAATCTAAAGATGTGTTGGTAATATATACAGAAGCATTAACTGCACTTCCTGTTGTGTTAGCTATATTAATACCTACGATTGTGTCGTAACTGTCTGATGTAAAAATTGTAACAGCAGAAGCACCTATATTTCTATTGATGTATCGTCTAAAGTTTTGTGCCATATTTTATTTCCTATATTAATTTCTACTTTTGTTTAAATACTTAATTGCATTATTTAATAAGTCAATGTTATCTTTTAATAAACCTATTCCGGTATTGCAATCACTACATAATAAACCTCTGATTTTATTTGTAGTATGACAATGATCTACCGCAAATGCTCTTAGTTTTTTTCTGTAATACCCATTATTATCTACTCCGCAAATTGAACACTTGCCATTTTGCTTTGTTAATAATTCATTATAATCTTGTAAAGATATTCCGTATGCTTTTTTTAATTTACTATTTTTATCTACTTTATAATCGTAAATGTTCATGCACTTTTTACAAACATTTTGTCTTTTATATTTTCCGTTTTTATTAAAGTAAAATTTATCTAAATTAAAATTAATAGAACATTTTTTACATTCTATTGTTTGCATCAGAGAGCTATCGCCATAGCAATAGCAAAACCAGCTCCTGCTTTGTTGTCTATTTGAGTTTGTATAGCCGAAGTAACACCAGAAACATAACCTAATTCTGTACTTGTTACAGATGATACAGCTACTTTTCCAGAAGCATTTGAAGCTAAAGCTCTACTAGCCGTAAGATCAGATGAAGTTATAGTAGTAGCTCCGCCTGTAATCGTTGCTTGTTTGCTATTTATTTGAGTTTGGATTGCACTTGTAACGCCATCCAAATAACCAAATTCAGTATTATCTACTGTACCTGTTCCAATCTTAGTTGCAGCAATTGAATTAACTGCAATATTAATTGTACCAGATGTTGTTACTGGAGAATTAGTAATTGTAAATTCTGAAGATCCAGCATCAGCTAAACCTACAGAAGTTACTGTTCCACCAGAACTAGGATAAACTTGTGTATATGTAATTGAACTAGAACCAAGTGTAGCACTAGTATCAGTAGTACATAACCATAATGTATCTTGTTGAGATGAACCTTCTGAAACTAAAATTAATTGTCCAGCTAATTCTGTTATTGTATCAAATTCTGTATCTCTTGAAGCAGCACCTGATGCTACAACAGTATATAAACCATTTTGAGATGCAGTAGATTGATTTTTTAATAATACTCTATTTCCTGTTACTAAAGTAACACCATCAATTGTATCACCGTTTTCTAAACCAGATGCAATTGTAACGTTTGCAGTAGAAGCAACTCTAGCAACAACTCTTGTTCTAAGCCCAGCAACTAATGTATCAACATAGTTTTTAGTAGCAGCATCTGAAGTAGATGAAGGATCACCTAATCCTGTTACTGTACCACCTGAAATAGAAACGTTATTAGCATTTTGAGTTGCAATAGTTCCAAGACCAAGTGTAGTTCTTTGTGCTGATGCGTCAGCATCATCTAATAATGCTTTACCAGCAGTTGTTAAATCAAATGTTGAAGCTGTTCCAGAACCTGTAAATTGAATACCTTTATCAGCAGCAGATGTTAAACCAGCAATTGCTTGAAGTTCAGCATCGTATGCTTGTACGTTTGTACCAATAGCTAATCCTAAATTAGTTCTAGCAGTAGATGCAGAAGATACATCAGATAAATTATTTGAAGCAGTTAATTTTGAATTAATTTGAGTTTGTATTGAAGATGTAACTCCATCTAAATATCCAAATTCTGTATTTGAAACTGAACCATCATGTATTTTAGTAGCATTAATTGCAGCACTAGCATTAATGTCTGCGTTAACAATAGTTCCATCAGCAATTTTACCAGTTGTTATTGCATCGTCAGCAATCTTAGCTGTTGTTATATTTAAATCAGCTATCTTTGCGGTAGTAATATTTGAATCTGCTATTTTAGCAGTCGTTACATTTGAATCTAATATTTTAGATGTAGTAACTGCATCACTTGCAATTTTTGCAGCAGTAATATTACTATCTGCTATCTTAGCTGTTGTGATATTGGAGTCTGCAATTTTAGCAGTTGTTATATTTGAGTCTGCTATTTTGGCAGTTGTAATATTTGCATCAGTAATTTTTACAGTAGTAACAGCATTAGAAGCAAGTTTAGCTGTAGTAATACTACCATCAGCAATATTGCTTGTACCAATAACTGAATCTGGAATTGATGAATTTGTTTTAGACAAAGCACCAACATAAATTGTTAAAGTTTCATTTGATAATGAACCACTATCCCAAGATACAGTAACAGTTGTATTTGTTGAAAATGTTGAAGCACTAATTGATCCATAGATAGTTCCAGTAGAAGAACCTACTGCTTTAATTCTACGACCAACATGATAAAAACTTGTTACATCTACACTAGATATTGTAAATGAAGTTGCTGATGCGTAAGTAATAGTAAAACCATTATCTCCATCACCATAAATAACCCATTGAGAATCATTATACCATTCTCTAATTTCAGCACCTAAACCTCTAAAACAGTTATTAATATTAGAAGGCAACATACCTTCTGCTGTATTAATACTTCCTATTGTAGTGTTATTTGCTGCTGTTGTGCTATAATCTTTTATTCCTGCCATATTAATCTCCCATAAACCATGTGAAAACTTTATCGTTTTCGGTATTAAATTTATTTATATAAACATTCACAGCTTCTTCAATCTGTCTTTGAAAATATTCTTGTGTCTCAAAAGAATATCTAACATTATCTATATCTTTTTCAACAATATCTACCATTATCTATATCCTGCTCTACTTGCAACAAAATCTACACCTTGTGCATGATGCCAGTCAGTACCAGAAGCTATTTTAACATTAGCTCTAACATATCTTCCTGATTTTCTTACTGGATTTAATCCATTATTAGTCATTGTAGAAGTGGAAGATTCTCCAATATTATCTGCAAGTCTTTCTCTTGTTTTAACAGTAACAGTTGCTGTGGCATCAACGATTGGTCTAATGCCTGTAATGTTTGCTCTATTACCTGGAAATATTTCTAATTCTGATGTTTCTATTTCAGCTTCTAATTGATTACCAGAAAAGATTGCAGCTTTATAATCACTATCAATTGCACCTAAATATAATTGTCCGCCAGACCAGAAATCTGTATCTAATGCAATATTAATATCATCTAAATTTTGAGATATAATATCCATTAATTCAACTGTATAAGCACCAACGAATTGTGAAAATATAACACTAGCGTTTGCTTCTGCTAATGACCACTTTTGCGTTGCATAATTATAAATTAAAATTCTATCACAAATACCAGTTGTGTTATTTGTATTATTTGCTGAAGGATATAACCATAAAGCAAGTTGATTAAATGGGTCAACTGCTGCAACTATTCTATCAGAAAACGCTTTGTTTAAATTATTTTCAAAAAATCTATTAACTTTTTCTGCGCCAATTGCAATTACGTTATCACCATCTATTTGAAAAAATCCGTCATCAGCATAAAAGAAAACTCTTCTATTATCTTGACAAACAGTATGACCATAAACTGCACCTCTGTTTGGAGATATAACTGATAATCTAAATACAGTTGCACCGCCTACATAGTCCATACGAATAATTTGGTTTTGTCTAAATACATAACCAACTTCACCTGATGTAATTGCTACAACTCTACCGCCTGAACCTGGTAAATCTTGATAATCTGCTTGTTTAGAACCTTCAGTCCAAGTTGTAATGTCATTTATTCCAGACCATTGAATTCTATTTGTTGCTCCAGATATGTTTCCAGTAACTAAAAAATCTCTGACTACACCAGACATTCTAAATAAAGGTGGAGTTCCATCTGTAGCTATTGCAGATAAATTTGCAAAGTTAGTAGATGTTCCCATTAAATAATATTGAGGAGTATCTACACCATTGCTTGCAATAACATAATTACCAAACTGTGTGAATGTCCAAAAATCTGTATTTGTTCCTGTTAAACCACTTTTTCTTGAAGTGAATGTTCCTGAATCTAATTGATAAATATTAGAGTTAGTTGCAACAAAATTATAAACAGTATTAGTATTATCTCTAAATGAACCTGCACCCCTAGCATTTGCTGAAATCGTATTGGAGCTGTAAGCAACCAAACTTTTAAATGGTTTATAACCTTGTAAAGCATAATATACATTCTTAGCAACGTTCGCACCAGGATTCAAGTGTTCTGGTTGATCCGGTAACCATTCACCAAAAGGTACTTGCATAGCTATTATTCAGTTATTGTTGTAACGTATCTTCTTGTAAATGGAGAAGCGACTGTAACATCTGATCTTATTTGTAATGGAGAACCAGAATAAGAATCTTCCCTATCATTTAATTCAATTCTTTCAAGAGCTGTTTGATACATTGCTGACCATTGTTGAACTTGATTAGGATCAAAACCACCTAAGAAATTAGCAGCATGAAATAAACTACCATATAAATAAACAGCAGGGTGGTCTGTTAAAATATAATTAGAAGTATTTTGAGATGATAAAGCTGTGAATTTTTTATAAAAATTTAATATACCAGTATAAGTGCTATCTGGTCTTGGCGCAAATCTAAATGTTGAACCAAGTATAGTATAAGAAGTTGGAACTCCAGTTGTTGAAGATGCTTTAACTGAATCCATTTGAGCTGGTGAAATAAAAGTCATTGGAAACTTTTGACCATTACTTAAAATATAAAAATCTCTTACTTGTAAAAATCCTGTAGGTACGCTTTCAGTTTCTGAATCAATCGTAATAGTTGCTTGGTCATGCATCTGACGTATTCTTAATTTAGCATTTAAATCTGCTTCAGTTAGAATAATAAAATCATCTGATATTTCAGATGTTAAATCAGATCTGTTTAACCAATTTGCAATTGCTGATTTTAATTCTGTATATGTACTTAAAGCCATTATAATCTACCTGGTGCTGTTCTGAAAAACTGAAATTCAGAACTGTTTAATTTCTTTTTTAATATTTTTTTTTGAACATCAGATGGTAAAGCAAACCAATTTGAATTACCATTATATTCTTTTGACCAAATTTCTAAAACTAATGTTGGAATAGAAGCAACTCTTTTTAAATCTTTAGATTTAGAATAGCCATTGTTTTCTGTGTATAATTTTTTATTATGCTCAACAATGGGTTTGTAATCAATGTTTCTTTCAATAACAACTTTATCTTTTTCTTGATGATAAGTGGTTGTCATCAAACCTTCTTTTTCAACTACCTTATTCATACTCTGCCTTGACCAGCGTATTTTTTCTTAGTTACTTTTTTATTTGGTCTTTTGCTATGTCTGCCTGGTCTTTTCTTTTTTGTTTTTTTTAAAAAGACGTAACCAAATGCGCCTTTAGCTTTTTTCACTATTTAGACATTTGACTAACAGAAGCAGTTCCGCCAGTAGATACTTGTATAAAGCTAATCTTCTGACCTGGATTTACTCTGATAATCTCAATTACGTTCGCTGGTAAATATGTATCGCTTGATGTTGCAGTTGGGTTTGCACCTAACTTATAATAACAAGCTGTTGTTGCTGATAATCTAATATGGTGAATACCAGAACTAAATGCAGCACTTGCTGCAGCTGTTCCTGTATAAGCAACGTTTTCATTTGATACTACAGCAAAAGCTGGATCTGTACTATGACCTGACATTATTCATTCTCCTCATCTTCATCGTTAATATTATTGTCAAAATCATCATCGTCTCTATCATCTTGACAATTTTCACAAACCTTTTTTGATTGTTCGTATCTTAAATCTTCTAACAATTCAATGATACTATCAATTCTTTCATCTAAACTTAATGCTTTTTTCTTTTTAGCCATTTGTTTTCCTCTAGTTTAAATGGGGATATTGCTATCCCCACTATAATTATCGTCTAATGATAACAGTTATATCAATTGGTTGAGTCGTAGAAGATCCACCATCTGATGTAAAAGTTATATATTGACCCTCAGAAACATTGTTAGCAGCTGTTGGTTCAGCAGTATCAATATCTCCAGCAGCTGATCCTGAAAAAGCAACTGTGAATGATCCACCTGTTACAGTAGTTCCATTAATTGCAGTTGTTACAACTGAGTTAGCTGTTGTGATTGCGCCACCTAATACAGAAATAATTTTAATAATTTTTCCATCATCAGGTACAGCAATGTTAACTGAACTAGGAGCTGATACGTCAGCTAATCTAGCAGTTAAAAAGTAGTCGTTTAATGTTCTCATTTTTATTTTCCTTTGTTTGCTTCGTTCCGTCTTTAGACTTCAAAGACCAAACTAAGTTAAGTTAAGATATAGGGGAGAATAATCTCCCCTATATTTTTGGTTTATTATGATGTTGTTAAGTCAGCAACAATTCCTGAACCAGCTTCGTTTCTAGATTCAAGAGTGTATTCAACTAACAAGAATTGCTTCATAGCATCACCAGTTTTTGCTAAATCTTCTAAAGAGAAATCTCTTAAGAAAGCTACAGCAAATAAATCTGGAGTGATTACGAAAGCATCTCTAGCTCTTTGGAATCTGTTTGGTGTTACTTGTAAAGCACCGAAATCAGATTCGTACACATCAACCGCAGCAACTAATCTTTTGTTTTCAGCTGGGTCAAATCTTGTAGATCCACCTGTGAAACCAGATAGTTTTTGCTTGTTGAAAGAACCAACCATAACCATTGATGGATCACCACCGTTATCCCATACTGATTTGATAACTGATTTTAGTTGATCTTCTGTGAAAGCTCTTTGAGTTCCATCAGTTCTAGCATTTGTTCCAGATGTTCCTGGAGCAGATCCGCCAGATCCAGCACTTTGGTTAGACTTTAACCAAGAACCTAATCCTGATAGTTCTCTAGCTGTTGAGTCATCCCCAGCAACTTGAGCATTGTTGTCGCAAAGCGATGTTTCCATATCTCTTTTAAGCTCTTTTGATGCTTTAGAGATTTGGTATGCAAGCTCAGAATTTCTTCCAGCTTTGTTAACCGCTTCTAACGTTCCGGAAATGATAACAGATTTTGTAGCAATCTGAGTAACGTTTCCTCTTCTTGTTGTGCTAGATGGAGCAGAGAATGATACTTCATCTCCTTCAATCTGAGCATTAGATGCACTAGCGGCTGCTAATGAATCTAGTTGCCATTCATGGTTAACAGCAGTCGCTTTAGTTTTAGCGATGCTTGACATGAAAGGCGTATCAGTTGGAGATATATTATAGATTATATCTGTAAGATCTTCTCTAAGTCCAACTGCATCGTACTTACTATATGTGCCTGATACTTGAGCCATATTATTTTCCTTTTATTTTTTGTTGGTTATAATGTCATAGAAGATGCTTGCGGCATCGTTGACATTGCCTGATTTTTTGAGACGACCCAACTTTTCCTTACGCTTTTGGAAGTTAATATCATTACTGTCTTTTTTCACACCTGAAGATAAAAACTTACCTGGCTTAGATGCTTGCGCAGCTGAAACAGGTTTTACATTTTTCATATTACGATACTTTAAAGCATCATTAACTAACATCACAATTCTATGGTCATAGATTTGTGCAATCTCATTATCTTTAAATCCATAAGAATTTAAAAAATTTCTAAGATTGTTTTTAGTTGCACTAGCTTTTTGAGCATCTTGAAACTCTGGCATTTTTTCTGCCAAGATTTTTTGTTGCTCTTGTACGTATGAACTAAGTTGTCTTTGTTGTTCCTGTTGTAACTTACTAGCAGCTTCTATCATCTTCTCTTTTTTCAAGCGAAGTTGACGTTCTACTTTTGTAGCTTCAACTGGATCTTCTTCGTACAATTTATTCAGATCAATATTACTTGCTTCTGAATTTAATTGTTGGTTTGCAAAAGCCAAGATTTGATTTAATTCCGATAAACGTTTGGAATAGTCTTGCCTTTGTTGCTCCGCTTCAGACTGGAATTGCTTTTTTTCAAAAGATAATTCTTCTGTCTTTCTACGGTAGTCAGCATCTCTGGAATAACCTTTTTTTAATTCATCTAAGGTAACCTTTAATTCTTGACCAGCTACTTTTACAGTAAAGGTGGAATCAGGTTCTTTCTGAATATCATCTGTTTGTTCCTCAGATACTTCAGTTTCAGAAACTTCACTAGTCTCTTGTTCAGTTTCTGTTTGCGCTTCCGCTTGAACCTCAGGTTGATCTGTTTCAGATTCCTGTCTTATTGGTTCTTCAGTAGCGACTTGTTCTTCTTGAACTTGAGCTTTTTGCTCAGGTTCTTTTTCAGCTTCTGGTTTTTTAACCTCAGCTTGTTTTTCATTTACTTTTCCAGTCTGCGGATTAAGCAGTCCTGAAATTGATTTTGCAGCTATCTGCACATCAGACGCAGCTCCCTTTACAGGGTTAGCCATTAACTCTGACATATTGTCTCCTTTTGGTTGAAGTTCCGCAATAATGCGGTTGACCTATTCTAATTTTTATTATTAGAATTTTTGACCCTCAATGGATTTTCTGAAATCTTCTAATTGTCTCTTAGCAAGTTTTCCAGTTTCCATTATCTCAATAAAGTGTTGTTCCACTTTGTTAACGATTTGATATGCTAGCCATAATTTTTCTCTAGCATCTTGTTCATTAACGCCTGTATTTAACAGACTTTGAGAGTACAATTTTTTTAAATTCTCAATCGCTTCTACAAAAATTGGATTTGATAATCCTAATCTTGCTTTTTCTGATCTACTAACTTCCGATTGGAGTTTCGTTTGATCCGGTTGTTGCATTTAATTCCTGTATTTGTTGTCCAAATTCTTGCGTAGCTTTTTGAGCTGCCATTAAATTTTTAGAAGCGTTGTTTAATCTTGTCTTAGTTAAGTCAGCTTCTGCTTTTAATTTAGCAGCATCAATTTGTGTATTATACTTTAACTCTAATTCTTTCATTTTTGTTTGAAAGTCAAGTTGCATTTTAGAGTTATTCATTTGTAATTCTTTAAACTGTAATTCTAAATCAGCTTGTTTTCGTTTGTTTTCACTATCTATTCTAGTAAATTCAATCTTTTCAATAGGCGTTAAAGCTGGTGGTTGAGGTGGTTGAACATATTGCATACCCACATCTGGGTTAACAAAGTAATTCTCTGTATTTTTAAGACCAGCATTTTCAATCATTTTAGATAACGTATTATAAATATTCTTTAACGTTACCATTGGATATTCTTTTCCACCTTGTAAATTAAACGCTTGTAATTGTTTTTCAAGAATACTGTTTAGTATTACTAATTGTTGTTCTTTAGAACCAGAACCTAATCCAACTACAATATTAATATTATATTTATCTTTCCATTCAGTTGGTCGCACAGGTACGAAAACATTATTCAATTGCACCATTCTTTCAACTTCTTGGTATTTAACTGTTAATTCAAAAATCTTTTCAAATAATTCTTTAACGCCAGTCTCAGCAAATATTCTAGCAATTAACTCCATACGCATTTGCGTTTGCGTCATTAGAGTATTAATTCCTGTTGCAGTTTTATTTAAACTGTCAGCGTCTAATCCTTGCGCATATCTTGTAACACCAGTTCTAGTTTCTCTGACTGTGTCTAAGTATTCAAGTAATGGAAATGCTTGAGCAGAAATTGTTTGGTTCTGCATTGGCAACATAACTTGAGAAGGTGGTTGTTTTGTTCTAACAACACCGCCTGGTCTAGCTGTTAGTAAATCATCAAGATTTACCATTCCATCCATAATCGCAATACGATTATTATTTGTTAGATACATATTGTCTAACAACTGTCTTAAAACTGTAGATTTAATTAATTGAATATCTTGTACTAATTCAGAAACCGATCTGCCATAAAATCTGTGTGGCATTGGGATTGGAGTTAATGAACAGAAAGGAACAGAGTCTACTTCTACATTTTCTAAAATATCATTTGCACTATCACCTACAACTGTAATCTTTCTTAATTCTGCAAGACCATCACCATCAAAATCTAATCTGACATAACATTCAAAAACATCTATTTGGTCAGTAGATTTATCTGGAGATGAACGAAAAGGGTATTCGTCAATATCAGAAAATCTAGTTAGCTTTTCTGAATTAAAAACAACTTCATCTGAATGAGGTAATGAAGAAATTATTTCTGCATCATAACCCATTTCTAATAATTGAGTTCTAGTCTTTGTTGTTCGGTGTGCTACAAAGTTTGCGTCTGCAATTGTCTTAGCATCTCTTTGTATTAAAAATTCTTCTGGTGGTACGTTTTCAATTTTAACTCTACCTTCGTTTGAATATCTTTTAATTTTAATATGATGAAGTTTTGGTCTTGGTAAATTTAAAACTTGACCCTGTTGACTTGCAACTTGTTCTAAAATTTTTATTTGTTGGTCTTGCGATTCATCTTCTTCTTCTTCATGTTCTAAAACTTCAACATCATCTTGATTGATAATAGATTGGTAAGAATCTTCATTTAAATTTTCGTAAGTTTCATGTTCAGCTTTTTTTGTATCTTCCCAATAAACTTTAACGATACCATTTTTTTCTAATAGCGCATCTTTGAACCAATTGTATAAAATTGTAAATCCTGGATTATCTTTATTAAAAATATAATTAATATAATTTGTTGCCTGTTCAGCAAGTTGAACATCTTCAGCTTTTACTGGTTCGCAAATAACTGTTCTGTCAGATGCTGTAAAAATTCTAAGAAGATTTGGTAATATTGTTTCAATGGTATCTGCAACATCAGTTGATACTACTTGTGAACGACCATCTATTTCTGTTCCAAGTTTTTCACCTAAATAATATTCAATAGATTTTTTTCTTTGCTCAGATAACTGTCCACCAAGATAACCTAATGCTCCATTAATCTCAGCATTAAGAATAGCTTTTATTTCTTCGTTTGATAATTTTGGCATATTAAATAATATAATTAGTATTTACTTCTATCTTTTTTTTCCAATTTGTCATCTCAATTCCATAACCTACAATACCTGTTCTAAAAGCATCAGCGGCATGGCTTGCGAAATTATGTATGGGTCTATTCCTAAAACATTGGTTTATATCATCCCATTTTTTTTGGTAGGATTTTAAACATTCCATACCATAATGGCATTTGTTTTTGTCAAACCAACAGTTAGGTAAAGACTTTCTTACTGCTTCAATCCCATCTTCTAAAGATAGTTTCGGCGCAACCTCAAATGCTATACCTAATTCTAAGGCAGTTTCCAACCTTGATTTACCATAAGCACCTAATTCCCTAACCTTAATATCATGTGGTGCAATATGTCTTGAATAGTTATAACCTTTGCTTTCAATGATATTAGCGTAATGGTCTAATCCTTCACCAGCATTTTCGTAAAAATCTATTAATCTTATTTTACCCTTATGTCGCTGTGCAAACCAAATCACAGTAGAATCGTTCATTCCTAAATCCCACCATGTTTCAACTGGTATTTCTTTATCGTATAAATTATCTACAACCCTACCATTCTTTTCTGCATCTTCAATTAAAGTTCCATAGTAAGAACCTGTTATTGCAGCTTGGAAAGAACATTCAAATTCTTGTTCAAACAAATCATCAGACATGATTGATTTGGCAGCTTTTAATTCATCATCGTCTAGTATCTTTGTTTCAGATGCTTTATGAATTGATGAATACCAACCCTCTGTCTTTTGGGCGTATTGGTATAATTCAAAAAAATAATTTTTACCTTTTGGTGTTCCAATAAATACACACCAACCTTTCCTATCTGCCAAAGCTGGTCTTATGATTTCAGGAAATAGATTTGGAGAAATGCTTTGCGTTTCATCTAAAACACAACCATCTAAAAATATACCTCTTAACGCTTGGTCATTCTCAGCGCCTAGAATTGTAATTCTTGCGCCATTTGGAAAGTCAGCTCTTAATTCTGACTCATTAAACTTAACACCAGGAATCTTACCGGCAAAAGTCTTAATGTAATCCCAAGCCGTTGCCTTACCTTGTTTAAAGGTAGGTGATATAAATGCGTACCTAGAATTTGGTTTCTTAGAATACATTGCATCTCTAATCATGTGATTAATACACATCACCGTCTTACCAGCTCTTCGGTGCAAGACCAGAACTGAGAATCGGTGCTTAGAGATATTTTCATGCAAAATTTTTTGCAATGCTCTTGGCTTATATGGAATCTCAAATACTGGCATTTTAAAACAAAACCCCCCTATCTCTAGTGGACAGTCATAGTTTTATCAAGCGGTATCTGATCTAATTGTAGTTCTTCTGTAATGTGTTGGCTAAAACACCAAGCATCATCGTAATCTTCAAATCCATTAAACATAACTATTACTGAGTTAGTAACATCATCAACCATGACTAGTGCTTTGTATTTTGGTTTTTTCATTTGGGTTTTCATAGTTTATGTGTGTGTACCTTCCAACGTTATTTTGACGGCGCCAATTTTTGTTTTGGTGGTAGGGTCTCAATAAAACCCCCCCTATTTGCTTGCATAAACGTAATAACGCTAGCGTAATTGGCGTAATACAACCGTTAGTATATTTCCGATAATTAAACGTTATCAGTAATTTTAGCAAATATCTTGTCAACAGCGCAGATATTCTACTTGTAGTTGCTAGTGATAATTAATGATTATCAATAGTAATAATATTGCTAGCGTATAAGTTGCAAGTGTTTGTTTATGTACAATGTTTGCAATTCTCAACCAACTAACCCAATAAACTCAACAGCTTTAATTAAAAAACAACTAATAATTAATCCTGCCATTTAATAATAATTGGGTCTTTTTTATCTCCAGATAAGTTCAAACTGTCCTTCTTACCGTATGTTTTAGCTGCTAATCGTTCAGATTTCCACTTAGCAAGATCCAAATATGCTTTTATTAAATGAGTCTGCGCTAAGTCCGGCTTCTTATTCTTATCTGTTTCGTTCTTAGATTTATTAATAGAATCGTTAATATATTCTTCAGCATTACACAGGATATATTCGCATCCATCTTGTTTGGCTTGATTATATTTCTCTCTCAAGTCTGGGTATTTAATAAGCCAAGCTCTAAACGTACTCCATACTGGACGACCTGGAACACTTAAAACTTCTCTTATAGTCTTACCTACTGAAAGCTCTTCAAGTATTGGGTCAACGATTGACCTATTATATTTACTTCTGTTTGCCATATTGTTTGTTCCTATTATGTTCTTGTTGATAAGTATATTAAAATAATTTGTTTAAGTATGTTGACAGTCTATTTACATTGTGCTTTACTACGAATCATTAACAATAACTACGGAGATAAAACAATGACTACAAAAAGCAACAACGACAGACAACAAGTTGATTACAATAAACCTGTTGGAATTAAAGACGGTTCAATTTATTTTTTAAATTATGTTTTTAATTATGACGATGGTTTTAGAGGAGCAACAGGAACTGTATTAGATCCTATTGCTTCTAATTATATTGAAAGCATTACAACTGAAGATTGGCTAGAATATTCTAGGGATCTTTGGAAGTCAGCTGTAGAAACAAATTCAACTGTAGCTGGTTTAGAAGATTATGCTAAAATAATACAAGAAGATTCAGAAATCTCAGGTTTATTATATCCTGGACATGACAACTCATATTCTGAATTGTACGATGAAGCAAAAAAACATTTTGATTATGATGTTGAAACATTCAATTGCTCAGGTGGTGGTCGTTGCTTTAATTTAGAGTTATTAAATTCTTTTGATAAAGTTATTGACCAAGACTTAATTGATTTAATTAAGTCTTATGAATTAAAAAACGAAACAAAAGCAGCTTAACAATCAAACGGAGATAAAAACAAATGACTAAAACAAATCTAAAATTTATGTCAGACTTTGATATAGAGGTTGCTAATAAATCAATCTCTAAAACTGAAGCTGCCATATTATATAATGCTATATCGTTAGCTGGCTTACATGATTTAAACAAAATCAATACCGCTCTGTTATTTAATAAATTAAATAATGGTAAGAGCTTAACCGGTGCTGATTATGTTAAGTACAGCATTAAAGACATAAACCACTTACAAGATAAACTTGTAAGAATAATGGAGTCTGAATAATGAAAAACATATACAGTAAAAATCCTTATTGGATTTTAAAAAGATATACTCTCATAAATGGTTTTAATAATTATAAATTAAACCATGCAATTAATGATATTAGTTGTCATAATTGCAATTCAATTTTATTTAAAGAAATAAATAATCTTGATTATCCTTATGTGTGTTTAATCTGTGATGAGAATATGTATAAATTTGAAACAGTTAAAAACAATGAATAATGATTTAAAACAATGCTTGCTAGCAATATTATTTATTGCTGCTTGCTACGCCAGTATGTATTTATTTTATTATGTAAGTAAATATTTAGACTATATTAACTAACATATTAAAATGCTATTGCAGTTTAAATTAACTTAACAATAGAATTATGGATAACGACTCAGTAGTACCGGCATTAATAATATATGGAATTAATGTTCTAATATTATTAATTTATTATTTAATCACTTAGTCTCATCTAGTAGGGTATCGGATAACAATGTATATGGAGAGCAATACCCTACTAGAAATCTTAAGCTAATCTGTTTTTTAAAGGGATAAGAAAGAAAGATTTTAGTTTAAGATTATATCGGATATAAAAATACCAACACTATCAGATTTAGGTACTTATTTTGTTCTTTTTGTCAATGATAATAAAATAAATATTAGTTGCTCTTAGAGATTAAACTTTGATAACCTACCCTGTTCACCAGACTACATGCATCATAAAGAGCTAGTCTATATCTATATTTCAACTGATTATAAGTTAAATCTAAATACATTCTATTAAGTTCTTTAATGCTTATTCTGTCTGGAAAGTTCCTAAGAGATAATAGTTCCCTAGTATTTTTATCTAGTTTTAACATAGTGAATATAACTAATTCATAAATAGATAATTGCTTAGGTGTTGCTTTGAGACGCTTGTTTTGCTTGTCATGATATCCCCAATCCTTAGAGTCATAATAGACTGTTCCTATTATTTTAAACATAGATGGAGTTCTATTGTTTTTAACTCTTGGTAAGAGTCGTTCAACAAATGAAGCTATCGCCAGATAATTATCAAATTCATTAATTGTTATTGGAGTATTAATCATTTAAAAACGGCGCAGAGATTCCCTTGTGTTATCATTACCAAGCACTACCATATATTGTTATAAAGATAAATGGGTCAGTCAGTCCACTCCCCCCTATTAAAATTAATAATAATCTCAGGAGTGCTAGCTATGAATAAGTTATGTTGGCTTATACTTATATAAGCATATAAGCATATATAAGCATATATACTTAAATATGATTATAAGATTATATATAGGTATATATATATAGGTATATATATGGTACAAATTTTATACCGACTAGGTATAAATTTTATACCGACCCCCAACCTAAAACTTAGAGACACCAATTTGAATTAAAAGCATTATTTCAGCATTTAATATGTTAAACTACCGACTTTGTAGAATTAACCAAGACACCCCTTTAAAACGCTTCCTAATAGGTTTAAACGCTATTCCTTAAGTGATTTGGTATTGCTTATGCTAACAACATTATCAATGTTATTCTTTTTAACATTCCAACGTAGCTTCATCTTAGTCTTTAAAGATTTTCTATAGTTGTTTTGCTTGTTTAAAATATTCTGTCTGTTCTTAGAACTTAAATAATAAACTGAGGTTTCATTAGAACTAGGTTTATGCCTTACAATCAAACCTAAAATTTGTAATCTGTCTAAGTGCTTAATCAAAGTCATCTTAGATTTAATACCGGTTCTGTCTTGCAAGTATTGCAATGATACTCTGATACCTCTTGGCGCTTTCTCAAATGATTTTAAAATAACATAAATTATTTTCTCATGGGAATTAAGAACAAATGAATCTAAAATATCTTTTGTTATTTTTTCAAACTTAATTGTTGTCATTTTACAATTTTAAAATCAGATTCCAAGTCCAACTTTAGTTTATTAAAGCTATTCCATATTTCAAAGTAAGGAAACCAAAGTCCATTCTTTTGGGATTTGCAACTGATATGATGAATGATTGTAGTGTGGTCTCTCCCAGCTAATATCTCCCCAATGTTAGTTAAACTATATGGCGTTAATTCTTTTAATAAATTTATAGCAACCGATCTTGCAATAACTAAATGCCTATCCCTTTTGTCAGATAGTAATTGCTCCCTATCAATACCAAAATGATTTGCAGTTCTATAAATAATAGCATCTACAATTGGACTTACCTTATGGATCTTAACATTTTTCTTTCTTGAAAAATCCATAGATTTATAATTGCCAATATGCTGCAACGCCAAACGATAACCTGTTTTAAATCCGCTTCTAAAATAAATGTTATCTATTGCTGTGGGTTTTTCAAACATACCTGTTCGCATTTTACTTTTTATTTCTTGCTTCCAAATTCTTGGTTGTGTTAGTCGCATTGTTTATATCCATTCTATTGTTGGTTGACCGGAGTAATTAACATCATAAACGAACCACCCAAAAGCCATAAGTCCACCGGCTAAACTATCGCTTCCAGGTTTTTTAAAAGCTACCCTCTTGGTAAAGATTAAAACTGTCTGTAATTTTTTCTGGTCAAATATTAATTTCTTACGTCTGATACCCTCAAGATAAGTTATCTTGGAAAGCATAACAACTTTATGTCTTGCAAGTTTTAAACTATGTACCGTAAATTCTGTTGCCAATTTAAAAGGTGGGTTTGTAATAATGTTATCAACCTTTTCAGTTGTCTCTAAAAAATTAACTCCTGTCTTTCCATAACCTCTGTCAAATAAATCTGATGAGATAACTTCATAACCATTACTAATTAAAACTTTAGACATAGCACCGTCTCCGCAAGCAGGTTCTAAAATGTTGCCAGTAAATTTTTGTCTATCTAATAGAGCTTGTGTGGCTTCACTTGGCGTTGGATAAAAGTCATCCTTTTCTCTGTCATCATTAACATTAAAACCAACGTATCTAAGAGCTGCTTCTTTTTTCATTTCTTTTTTTTCTTCATGTACAAGTCTTGGTTCTTGCGCCTTTGTGAACGCATAATAACCTGATGCAAACATCTCACACAATAATCTTTGCCATCAAATTCTACCTCTGCATGAAACACACACTCAGAGCATAATGGTAAATCACTTGGGATTGGCTTTTCAATCATTTTAAATACTCACTAATAAATTCTGATGATAATAATTTAATAATCTTTCTGTACTCTTCTGTGTCTAACAAATCATATAAAGTTAAACGTTGAATTAAAGTTAACTCATCTAATTTAAATTTGAAAACATCTAACTTAATTAATTTTTCTCTTAATGCTTTTGTAGCAACAGGATCTATCCTTGCCATATCTAATGCTTCATTAAGCGTCATCTTAAACGGTTTTTCTTTTATCACAGGTATATAATAATACTTCTTGGTTTCTAAAAAATGTTCCTATTTGTTTTGTGCCTTTATAATTCTTAACTGATTTTGCATAAGTTAATTTACTAAACATTCTATCGCATTGATAAACAGAATTCTCATCATAAAAATCAAAGGTAATGATATGACCATTCATTAATAAAATAGTTAAAACTAATTTCATGCTAAAATAAAAATAATAATTAATATAAATACTATTGATACAAATTTAATTCTAATTTTATTTAATCGTTTATCTTCTGCAAATTGTTTTTTTTCTAATTCTTTTTGCATATTAAAATCCTTAATAATCTTATGCTGCATTTTATAATAATAATTTATGTCCATGATTATAAGAATATTGCAATAGATAAGCAGACAGAAATGATAAAAGCAAATAATATTATTTTTTTAGTATCACTCATATTACTGTAATTGATTTGATACAACCTGTAGGTATTGCAACTACATCTGCAAAGTCTATTGAGTTATCTGTATTGTATGACCATGAAGAAAATAATTTAATTGTACTTCTGGTTTTAGAAAATAAAAAACCAACAGAGGTACACTCTGCAAGTTTATGATTAAGCACTTCAGATTCTGTTAGCCAACTGCCAGGAGCATTTTGGATGTCATACCAAACGATCTCTACCCTAGCGTAATTAAATTTATTACTCATTGAATATCATCTCTATTGGAAATAATGATTGCCAATCAACCGCATAAACCTTTGGTCTATCTTTATAACCAAAGTCAGTTAGGTATTCTCCATTGCCAATCACATCGGAAGAATTAATATAACCTATAATGCTAAACTTTGGACATCTGTCTAATACTAATACATAAATTTCATTTGCTGAACTGTCTTGTCTTATGATTAAGAAGTTGTCTGGCTTTGGTTCTTGAGTTCTAACTTGTACTCTTCTATTCTTATAATATAAATCTGCACCCCTAAAATTATTTACATGATAATTGAAATGTACTTTCAAACATTTTGCTACAGCTAATTCTCCAAGTGTCCCTGACATTGAGTCTGAA
>Ga0214923_10001283_pt1 | contig 35923 bp, 43 predicted proteins | sample LL1510_MetaG_FD_177993 | JGI IMG/M metagenome (GOLD analysis project Ga0214923, IMG submission 177993) | Freshwater microbial communities from Lake Lanier, Atlanta, Georgia, United States - LL-1510 | ecosystem: Environmental > Aquatic > Freshwater > Lake | place: USA: Georgia | collected...
AAGTGTCTCGGCCGTTTTGATGCACTCCCCGCAGATGCAGATTTTGTCCGCCACGCCCCCTTCGACGAGCGGGCCGACCTTTTCCGAAGGCTCCCCGCAGAAGTCGCACCTGCGGATTCCCCTGTTCTTCTGCGTTTTTGCCATGCGTATAGCCCCTTGTGCCTAGCGAACAAAAAACCAACGGGGATCAAATCCCTCAAATAGGATTCTACCCGAGACGCGCCCGATGCAAAGCTGGCGGGGGCGCTGAAAAAACTCCAGAGCCCCCGCCAGGGCGATCAGCCGAAATCTTCTTCGTTGCAGGCCGAAGCGCGAAATTCGCTCTCAAGTTCCGCAGGGATTTCCTCCCCGTCGACGTCGATCTCGGAGTCGATGAAGGAGTTATCCTCGTCCTCTTCCTCGGAATCGTCGTTCTCGTCCTCTTCCTCGGAATCGTCGTCTTCCTCGGAATCGTCGTCTTCCTCGTCTTCGTCCTCGTACTCGTCCTGACCCTCATCCTGCGAGGCCGTCCCCTCGTCATCGACTTCGAGGGGGCAGTGGAGAGAAAGAGCGGCCATGGCGTCTTCCTCTCCGTTCAGGATCGCGTTGAGGACTCCGGCGACCGCGGCAAGAAGGCTGAGATCAAGGCCCATGGAGTCACCCTCCTCGTCGAAGCCCTCGTTTTCTATGATGCCTTCGATCAGATCCAAATATTCGGACTTGATCGCGGCATGAGGGAGGGGCTTGGGACCCTTCGCCTTCTTGATGTCCCTGGCGTCCGCCTTGGCGGGCTTCGCCGCAACCTTCTGGCAGTCGTCCTTGGCCTTCTCCGCCTTCTTTTTTGCCTTCGCACTCTTTTCAGCGAGCCTCTTCGACTCCTTCTCGTCGCCGCCCTCACCGGCGGCGTAAGCGGCCGCGTCGGCAATTTCGCTCTCCATCTCGCTCTTCGCGGCCATCTCCTCCAGCGCCATCATCTTGGACGCCTTGCGGTCGCGAGCCACCTCGACGATTCTCTCAAGGAGCCCGATCCTCTCCTCGGCGTTCTCGATGAGGGCGAGCTGGATGGCCGCCTTGCGGGTGATCTGGTCGCTGTGGAAGTGGTTGAGGCTCTTCGGATCAAGGCCCATGATCTTGTCAGTCTCGCGCAGCCAGCTGAGCGACTTCCCGGTGGCTCGAAGAATTTCCTGGTCGTGATGCCCGGTCGCCCTCATCATCTTGACCACCTGCAGGCTGGCGAGGTCGCCAATGACCTCGCTGGTCTCGTTGGTCTTGAGGGCGATGCCGAGGGCCGTCTTGTCGTCCATGTGCTCGATGCGACAATCGACCCACTCGTACGCCTCCGAAGCCTTCTTCTTCTTTCCGGAGGACGAGTCGTAGCACATCGCTTCCGACTCGCACAGGTTTTCGATGCAGCGGAAACGACGCTCTCCGTTGACCACCTCAAGGAACGATTCCTCGCCGAGCATCGGCCGAAGCCTGATCGGGTTGTCGAGGCCCGAATTGCAGATCGATTCCCTGAGCTCCTCCATCTTGGAGGATTCGGTTCCTCGGGCCTCCAGCTCGCCCTGGGCGTTCACGAACCAGCGTGGGTTGCCGTAGACCAGCTTTCCGCCCTCGACGGAGAGGCCGGATGGAGCCATCCGAATCCTTTCCCTGCGAACTCGGAAAAGGTTTCCGTGAAGGTGGACCACGTCGTCGCCGAAAGCAGAGGCGATGTCAACGGACTTTGCCATGGGAGAATCCTCCGTGCCATGTGTTTTCTCCCCCCCACCGCGTCGGGAACTACTCCTTCCGTCCGTGGAGGTCGAGTGGGGCGTTATGATATTCGCCTCGACTTTCGTGTCAAGTTCCGTCGAACATTTTTTTTCGGGACTAGCGGGTTTCGGAATCCACACCGCACGGAACCCTGCCCGCGTTGGCGACAATGTCGAAAAAGAACCTGCCCGAGGCCACCGCAAGAGAGCAACCGAAAAACGCAAGCGCTAGCACGAAGGGTGCAAGCACGAGCAGAAAACATACCTCGCCAGCGTCTCGTGGCTCGTCGGAAAACTTCTTCAAGCCGACCTCCTTCAATGTGTGTTGCGCACCTTTGCGTCGCACTCCAGCGCGTCCACCTGCCCCGCGAGTTCGGATCGCAGTATGACCACGTCCTTGTCTGCCTCCACGCCGATCCTGACCTTGTTCATGTTGTCTATCCTTACGACCGTAAGGCGGATGTCCTCGTGGCCCGGAATCCTCATGATTATCGCCTCGTCCTTCTTTCGGCTCAAAACTAGCATTTCAGTCTCCTTTGAATTTCCATGCCTGACCGACGGGGCAGAATGCCCGCATCCAAATATGGTAGTGAACCATCGAACGAAAATTCGACCAATTCCACGGGAGTCAGATTTTGCCCCCGAATCTGACGAAAAACCAGAATAAGACAGAAAAGGCAAGAATTTCAGATTGACACAAGTGATTGAAAACAAACGACTTGCGTCATTCGATGTGAAAAATTCAAACCAAAAAGTTGACGATGAGAACAACGGCCGTATAGTGAATTTAGATGGCTTGACAACGGATTGACGGCATCGAATTCGTGTTCTGGGAAGCTTCGGCCCGAGCTGACTAGGACTTCAAAAGGTTTGGGCCGGAAACAAGAAGGTTTTTACGATGAACAGTTCGTTCGAAGCAGTCGAAGAGAAGATGAAGGAAGCCGTGTCGTATGTCGATAAGGCCGTGGCCATCCTGCGCGGCGTGTTCACCACTTCCGCCGAGAAAGCCCCTGCCACAGAGCAAGCCCCCGTCGCCGAGCATGCGGCCGTTCCCGCGGCCGTCGAGGCCAACGGTCAGGCCGAGAAGAAGGAAGAAAAGCTCAGCCAGTCGGAGATGGTGCGTCGGTGCATCAAGAGCAACCCCGAGGCCCGCCCGAAGGATGTCATCGACATTATCAAGCGCGAGCACGGCGTCGAGGTCGCGGCCTCGCTCGTCTCCTACATCCGCAGCAAGGAGGCCAACAAGAGGCCCCGTGCGGCGGTGCGGAAGGCGGACGCGGCCAAGAAGCCCCACGCCAAGACGGCGAGGATCGTGTCCAGCTCCTCGCTCATCCGCGAGTACCTCGAAAAAAATCCGAAGGCGGAAAACGAGGAGGTCGTGGGCGAGTTGAAGAAGTCCCACAAGGTCGACGTCAGGCCGACACTCGTGTCGTCCGTCCGGGCGATCCTCAAGAGGAAGGGCTTCAAGACCGGCCGCATCTCAGCGAAGACGACGGCGAAGGAAAAGAAGGACCGCAAGGGCCTTCCCATGCCGGCCCTGGTCGTCCGCGTCCTCGAGCGGGCCGGCCGGGACGGAATGAAGCTCCGCGAGATGACCGACAAGGTAATCGCGGCGGGGTACGAGTACCAAGGCAACAAGGGATGGGAGGGCATCGCCCAGAACGTCTACCAGGCCGTTCACTCCCTGTCCAAGACCATCCCACACGCAGGGTACGAGGGGAAGACGCCCGTCGTCCTCCACGACTCGGCCAGCAAGCGGTGGAAGATCAACCGCAAGGCCGTCAAGAAGAAGGTCGCCTGAACCACCACAGGCGGACGCAGAAGAACCCGCCCCGAAAGGGGCGGGTTTTTTTGTGTCCCGACTAGACTACTTCATGGACACAAACCGAAGGGCAAGGCCCGTCAACTTCGCCCCCTTCAGCAGGTCGCCGGTGGACATCATCGTGCCGTTCCACGCACAGTATGAGAGGGTCTCGGAGCTGATTCGGTCGATAATCCTGTCGGTCAAGAGCAACCCCTACCAGATAACGCTCGTCGACGACTGCTCGGAAAACACCAACTTTGGCGAGGAGGTGAAGAGGGAGTTCCTGAAGGGCACGCCGGAGGGCTTCAAGCCCCAACTCCAGTACATCAGAAACGAGAAGCAATTGGGGTTCGGGGGTTCGCTGCGGGTCGGGTTCGAGGCGACGGAGCAGCCGTGGGTGCTGTTCATGCACTCCGACTGCGTGGTCGAAGACCCCAACTTCATGATAAACATGGGCCATTCCCTGCTGCGTTGGAAGAGCGAGGGCAAGCCCGTGAAGATGGTGTCGGCGAGGTCTGACAACCCCGGCGAATGCGAGGCGTTGAAGGCGGGACGGCTGGACAAGGGGGACGAGGACATAATCCTGGAGAACGAGACTCTCCCGCTGTTCTGCGCCATGTGCAACCGCGAGCTGTTCCGCCACATAGGGGGATTCATCAAGGAATACCCATATGCGTGGTACGAGGACGAAGAACTCGCCCACCGCATGAGAGCCAGAGGCCTGCTCCAGGGCGTCTCAACTAAGGCGTGGGTGCGCCACCGAGGCGGACTAACCGTGAATTACCTCTGGGAATTGCGCCCAGAGACCCGTGCCGTCATGGAGGGCAACAGGCAGAGGTGCATAGAGGACATAAGAAGGACGTCGCGACCATGCTCGTGAAGCGCTGATGCAAGGAATCATTTTCGTCCGATGAGACGCGATCCTTGTTGGGGCAACCGGTAAATAAATGCGGAACCGGTTCCAAACAAGGAGGATAACCATATGGCTTTCTATTGTCGCAAGCCCCCAGCTAGGGGCGAGACCGTCGGTGTGCTAACAACCCTGAGACAGAACTGCGCCCGCCCGAACAGCAGGATCAACAAGCTGTGCGGCGGCTGGAGGTACTTCCTCGCTGACTGCCCGAAGCTGAACCAACTCTGCAGCGGCAAATCCGGGGCGTGGGTCCCGGCGATCACCATCTGCGGCCAGAGGCTCTTCTAGTCTCTTGGCTCTTGGAAGGATTTGAAACAAGGGGGGCGGCCGGAAGGTTCGCCCCTCTTCGTTTTAAAGGCGTCGAACTACCCAACCCCTAAAGGAATTAGGCTTAAAGCCTCGTGAATCACGGCTATTTTGGCGATACGAGAAAGATTGGTGGCTCTTGATACCAAAAGTCAGGGAAACTAGGCCTCTTCTCCCTTGAAATTTTTGGCTCTGATATAGGGTTGTTCTTCTTCGGAAAGTTCCAGGCCCAGGATCAGTTTCCTTATTGTTTCATCCCTTATATCCTTGGCGTCCCCTTCCTCCATCTCTGCCATTACGTTTTCGTACTTGATCGTAACCTTCGCCCAATCTTCCAGAACAAGATCCTTCTTTTCCTGTATGTATCCTAGGACCTGGACCGCGAGCGCCAGCATCATGGATGTCGCAATAAGCGTCTCTATTTTAGAAAATCCTTTTCCCATACATAAATATCCTTATGAGAAGAATTGGTGGATTAATATCGGGCGGGGCGTCTCCTTCTTGGACTAGCACGAGTACTAGCGGCATCTTCAGTTTGGTAGATAACTTGGTCCTGAAGGCGGCTAATCAGTGGCCTCGCGGACCAGCCGCGCCCACCGGCCTCACGGCATCGGCTGGCACCGCTCAACTCTCGCTCAGTTGGACAGCACCCACTACCACCTACGGCACGATCACCAACTACCTCGTTGAATACACGCCGAGCGGTGGCAGTGCGCAGTATGTGCTGACGGGCAGCACCAGCACTAGTTACACGCTCACGGGTTTGACCAACGGCACTTCGTACAGTGTGCGAGTGGCGGCGGTGAACTTTACGGCGGGGGATTGGAGCGGGACGGCGACGGGGTTGCCGACAACTTTCACGCCAGCGGCTGTTGTGTTGACCAGCGGGACATCTTATGCGATTCCTCAAGGGGCGACCCAGATGAAAGCGTGGGCAATTGGCGGAGGTAGCGGCGGGTCGGAAGCGCCCGATGGCGGCGGCGGTAGAGATGGCGTTCCTTCTGCTGTCGGAGTTAGAACTTTTCTCCTATCGGGAGGCAGCGTGTCTTACTCTATAGGCGGCCCAGGGCTATGGAGTCGGGGTTGTGAAGGACAAGGATACGGAGGCACCACAACGGTCACACACGGAGGCGTTTCGGTATCGGGGCGCGGCGGCAGTCCGGCTTATTGTGGCGGTGGCAACTTAGGTTGCGTAAACGCTACTGTGTGCGGCACAGCCGGAAACGACGTTGATGGCTTGTTTGCGGCAGTTTCTTTGTCGGGCGGCAGTTTAGGTCTTCGCGGGAGAGCGGATCAACCCGGCGCGGCAGTTTTATATTTCACATGATACAACATTTCACATGATACAACTACACATCGGCGCAAGGGAGGAAAAGCGAAATGGTTTTAGTGGATTTGGTACCAACAGAGACAACTCGTATGAAGATAGATCGTTGTGGATTTGGACTAGTCCTCCGCAATCGCTGATCGCCCACATGCAGACGCTTGGATATCATGTGAGCGGCAATTGGTTGTATTTCCCAGGAGACTACCAAGGATGGCACACTAATTCCGATTATCCAGGCCAGCGGTTGTATTTTTCGTGGGCCAGTGAAAGCAACAAAAGCGGCATGAGGTTTCTTGTTAATGGCGAATTGATCGATAGTCCAGACCTAGAAGGCTGGAATATTAGAGTATTTACGCCACCGATATGGCACAGTGTTTACAGCGAATGTGTACGCGCCAGCATCGGTTTTTTAGATATTCAGCGGCGTGCTATGCATCCAGACTCTTTGCAGCCAGTGAGTGCCCAAAATGTTGAAGATTTATTTCCCGCTACCTAACGGCAAATCGTTTGCGTTTGTCGCTCGCTGCGGATCAACATCGCTTGCTACGGCTTGCCTTAAACAGTTTTTCCCAGAACTTTACGACAAGTGGATATCAATACAGGATCGCGAACACGGCGGATATGCGCACAGAATGCTGCCACATAGAGTCACTAATGACTTGCCTTCGGGTTGCGTTGTGGTGATCCGAAATCCTGTGGAGCGATTTATGTCACTGTGCGCTAGAACTGGCACTGACCCGGCACTGGCCCTACTCCGTGTCAGAGCGTTGTTTGGGTCTGTCGCACCGGAACGGAGAGAACAACTAGAAACGGCAACGTGGGATTGGATGAATCACTTTCGGCCAGTATCAACAATCGCACAAACTGATTCTCGCTTGGTGCGATTTGAACACGTTTCTGAGGCGTTTGAATTGCTTGGATGCTCCAACTTTACTCACATTAATGCCATAGACCATGATTCGGCAGAAGAAGATTTTCACGCCGCAGTGCTGGCTGCGTATGCTGAAGATCAGAGGCTATGGAGTGAACTACCGTGACCCCGCTCTACTACGCCCTCACCGACGAGACGCTCTGGCTCCTCACCTGCGAGATCATGCAGACCCTCTGCCTCTGCTACCTCGTTTGGAGACACCATAATTTCAAGGACTAAAATACTATATATTTCTATGAAAACCTTTAAAGAACTTCTAAATAAATGGCCTTGGATGGCCAGGGCGGCGGCAAGTGCGGGAGGTGACGCATGAGTCGGGGAATAAGCGGTGGACTCATTATCGGCACGCTGCCGAATTGGACAACTACTAGCACCAGCGGCATCTTCACGCTCCGCGAAGCGCAGTCGATGCGAACTACTAATCAGTGGCCTCGCGGACCAGCCGCCCCGACGAGCCTCACGGCATCGGCGGGCAACGCGCAACTCTCGCTCAGTTGGACGGCACCAACGACTACTCACGGAACTATCACCAACTACCTCGTAGAATACACTCCGAGCGGTGGCAGTGCGGCATATGTCCTGACCGGTAGCACCAGCACTTCGTATGCGCTCACGGGATTGACCAACGGCACTTCTTATACGGTGCGTGTGGCGGCGGTGAACTTTACGGCGGGGGATTACAGCGGGACGGCGACAGGGACGCCGCTTGCAGTTGTTTTTAATTCCATTGAAGCCGGCTGGACAGGCACGGGTTCTTCTGGCAACAAACTAACGCCACCACAAACTGGAAACGTGTCTGGTTGGCCAGGGGCCTTGACTACTGCATCCTTCACTGCGGGAGTGGCAGGAACGCTCAAGGTAACGCCTGTCACTAACGACGCATTTGACACTCACACAAGGAAAGTCCAAAAAAATAGCGTCAATGTACAGTCTTGGCAATATGGAGACCCGGCGCAAGTTAGCTTTTTGGTTACAAGCGGAGATGTGATTGTCTTGACTGGCACATATAACCTGCTTTGGAACAAAGGCACGCGAGTGTGGATCGAATGAAATTGTTTTATGAACTCCCCAGCGGCAAGTGCTTGGCGTTCGTTGCGCGAACGGGCAGCACCGTTGTTTTGCTTGCTGCTATCCAAAAGTTTTCTCGCGACTTGCACCCGACTGCGGCGAATGAACTCCCGGCGGGCTGCGTCGTTGTCACTAGAGAGCCACTGCAACGATTTTGCTCATTGCTATGGCGGATGAATACAAACGCGGACGAAGCATTGAGGCGAATGAAGCATCCGGTGTACGGAGAGCGGCGCGATTGGTTTCAGCATTTTCGGCCTTTTTCTAGCGTTGCCCAGCCCGACAGCGTGTTGCTGCGATTTGAAGATGACGCCGTGTGGAAGGAGTTGGATTTGCCGCGTTGGCCTGAGCGTGTTGGGGCGACCGAAGAAATGCCGATGCTGACTGCCGCGCAAGAGGCGGCGGTGCGGCTGGCTTATGCCGACGACATTGCGTTGTGGGAGTCGCTGCCGTGACCACCCTATACTACGCCCTCCAAGACGAAGAGACGATCCACCTTCTCTGCGAGATCATGCAGACCCTCTGCCTCTGCTACCTCGTTTGGCCGCCCCAAATACTCGCCGCTTCCCGGCCATAATCCTGCTCCCGATAGGGTCTCCCACCCAGGAAGCTCCACCTTATCAGGGCGCTCGAAAATCGGGATCCACCTCAATATATAACTAAAAATAGGACCAATAAATGCCCGTTCCAAAATCGTAATCCAACTGGATATATAAATAAAAATAGGACCAATAAATGCCCGTTCCAAATCTCAATAACCCCACGCGGGTCGAAGGAAAAGTCGCAGTGCTGGTAGTCACTACGACGCCAACAGATATCGTCGTCAATGCCGCCGGCAGCAACACCACGGTGCGGATCAATACCCTGTCGGTAAGCAACGTCAACGGCGCGACGGCTGGTTCGGTTAACGTAAGTGTTTATCGAAGCGCGACAGAATACTTTTTGGCCAAGACCGTGGCGATCAACCCGGACGAAAGTTATAGTGTTTTCGACCGATATATGTACCTTGAACCGGGCGATAGTCTTCGAATCACAGCAGACGCCGCAGAAAAAATCCAAGCAGTTTGCGCATACGAAATCATTTCTTGAGGTGAAAAATGGCTCTGATCACTTACGAAGGTTTTGAAAACTACAGTTCTCTGGCCGATGTTCGCTCTTGGTTTGGTTTTTCTTACTATCAAACTCCGAGCATTATTTCCATTACTGACGGCACAGTCGCTCCGCGCAACAATTTGAGTTGCTTGAAAATGGTCAGCAGCCGTTCTTACGGGAGCGGTACGGAAATCAACACAGCCAGAGACTTTTACCCAAAGTTTGCGATCAGTTCGCCAACAAACGCCACATATACGACTGGCGTGGTCGGCTTTGCGTTTTATCCGCGCTTACCGAGCGGCGGCGGCTGGGGTCCGTTTACGCCGATTGCGGCTATCGTAGGCGCCGACAATAAGCCGCACTTCTATGTTTGCATGAACGCAAACTACCAGATTGAGATTCGCCGTTGGAACACCGCGGCTACGATGTCTACGCGCAACGCAGTGTCCGCCGCAAATTACGTCTGGAGCCAAGATCACGTCGCGTTCGGATACAACGAAGGCGAATATTGCAACCAAGGCCGTACAGGCTGGGACCATCACGTTACGGCGCCGTATACGTACTCCTGCAACAACATCAACGCCACATGGCCTAGCGCGGCGCTCTCTAGCACGAAATTTGAGTTGATCGGAACTGCAAATGGCGCAACGGCTAATGTACTTGCGGCAAATCAGTGGAACTACATCGAAATCAAGTTTGTGCTCGAAAACACCGCGTCAAACGGCGGCAGCGTGCAGGTGAAAATAAACCGCAACTCCACAGACGCCACGCTTGATTTGAATTTGACCGGCGTTAGAAATAGCACGCAGGCAACGAACACATATCAAAAACTGATGTTTGGCATTGTCTGGGGTCACACAGCTGCCGGCACTTCGGGTGCGGCTAATCTTGCATGGACCACCTATATTGACGACATCTACTGGTTGGATCAAAGCGGCGCAACATTTAACAACTTTCTTGGCCGCGTGAGTTGCCAAAAAATCAACTACACAACAACTGAGAATAACACAGCCTACAATGGCGGTTTAGCGGCCGTCCAAGAAACGTTTTCCGGGTCTTCCGGCTATAATCTGCCTGTTGGCACATCCGGCGTAATAACGTTTACTGCAGCAAATCAGGATGTCACGTTTTCTGCTAAAGAAGCCGCCGTTGCTCTCCAACCATTAGTTGTACAGCAATTTGTTTACGGTCACAAAGAAGGCGGCAACAATTTGTTGCGCTGTCGTGCAAGTTATCTGGGCGCCGTATCTGGCAGCACCGACCTCACGCTCAGCAACGACTTTATAAACGGCGGACTTTCGTATGTGACATACGAAACCGCGCCAGACGCCGCCGCGTGGACGGCAGAAAAACTGAAGAATACGCAATTTTCGCACACAGTGATTAAACCCTAATGCCTATTTCGCGTAGAAACAAAAAACTTTTTACGTATCGCACGTACGATTACGCGCGCGCGTTTGCTCAAACATCTGGCGCACAGCCGTTACCGGCGGTTGGGCAATCTGGTGCCAATGTTTTGTTTATCAAACCTGATTTAGACGCCGCCGTAACACTCGCGAGCGGCAACGCATTTAGTTTTTCGGTTTCTGTTACGGCGGTTAATAGCGCCGCTCCCATTCTGTACCAATGGCAGACATCGGCTGACGGCACGACGTGGACAAACGTTGTTGGCGCAGTAGCGCGCGTATACACGCGCACCTTTACCGGAACCGATAACGGCCTGCGTGTGCGCGTTTTGATTTCTCAACTTTTGCGCACAATCGTTAGCCGAGTTTGTCAAGTAACTGTCGTATCGCCAACATCCCGCTTAACGCCGTTGACAGGTTACTACTATCCAGACTATTCAAAACTAACGACTTGCTTTTTATCTGGCCTGTTTGCGGACAATCTTGAAAATCCGCTCAGTTTATCGCGCACACATGCCGCCAATTTACATTTGGGCGTAATGTGCTCTGATCCACAAACCGGGCAATTTGCCGAGCGCGCCGTGGGGGCTGGCGCAAAATTGGTTGGCGCCCACCTGTCGACTATATTGCGGCAACCAGTTGAAGAACCTGAAATTGACCGAACAGCAATTCAATTGGCAAATTTAAACACTCTGTTTTCAGATCAACTAGACGCCGGCAACGTTTTTGGGGTCACCGCCAGCGAGCGCGTGCTTTCGTTTGCTCCGCTTGTTTTCAGCAAAAATGTTGCCGGGCTAAACGGCGCAAATTACAACTACACGTCAACCAATCTTCCTTTAGGCTTGAACTTGTCCGCCGCGGGAGTACTCAGCGGCGCTGTGATCAGCGACCGAAATTTTGAACGCAACGTTACGCTAACGGCAACGCATAAAATAACTAACAATGTTTTTTCTTTAAATGTTGTTTTTGCTCATTCGTTATTTTATCCAGAATCTGGGCCCGCAAGTAAAACAATAAGCCCAAATATAACAGCAAATACGGGGGTTTCTTATAGCGGCGTTGCGCAACAACTTGGACCGCAAGAGTTTTTGCTTACAAACGGCTATTACACGCGCGGCGCAAGCGGTCGCGTATCTTTTTCAAATCTGGCAATTGCAAATCCTGTTAAGCGGTATACGCGCGCTTTGACCATATCTTTTGATTTTAGGATATTTAACCGTTCCTACTCCCCTTGCTGCGGCATGGTGTTTGAGTTGGCGCCCGCATTTTATGGAATATACAACGAGGGCCAAGCCTACCCCGAAAACGGTTTGCGCGTTGTTTTTGATACAACCAGCCGAGCGCCGGGCATTTATGTACATTTGAACAAGCAAGCCGGCGTAAAAATTACGCCGCCGGTTGGTGGTTGGGGCGAGTACAACGCGCCCTACTCAAATTTTTTCTTGAAAATTAACCGCAACTCAGACTATTCAGGTGTGATTGAGTATAACGTTGCGGGCATCGCCGGCTCTTTTACGGCTAATAATAGTTTTTTTACCGGGGAATTTTATTCGTGGCCGGCGACTTTTTATTCCGTCACTGACTACTACAATAATGTCGCTAATTACATTAAAAATTTTAGTCTAACATACGAGTAGATAAAGGAAAAAAGAATGTACACACAAGTTGTCAGCGGTGTTGGTCCGCAAGCAAAAGTTTTGGCGCACTTGCTGCGACTCAGTGGCTTGTATTTTAACGACATGGACGACGCCACTAACTCCACTACGTTCACGTATGGCACGCTTTTCGAAGACTATTACCGCCCATACATTCAAGATGCGGACACGACTAATTTTCCACTAGAAGTCAAACGCGAACTGTTGGCTTTTTTGCAGCACGCTGACCTATCAAGCGCCGCATCTGTAAACAAAGAAGATTGGCGTGTTTTTGAAACCGTCGCGTCTTCTATCCGCGGCCGACTGCTATTTGTTGAATACTCAGAAACAGAACTCAACGCCGAGTTCCCGGTTCCGACCGCCTCGGATGAATACGGCGCCGCGCAAACACGCGCAAACAAGCTGAAAATTATTGCGGAAGAAAACGGCTGGGACGTCATCACGTGTAATTACGCCGAGTTTCTGAAGTCGAATAAATATCAAAAAGACCTGTTTGCTGAATTAGAGTTGCCGCTTCCGGAGAACGTAGAAACCGTTGTGCAACTTTATCATGACGAATATGCGTCTGTTTTGGCGCAGAACAAACTGCAAGATTTTGTAAATGAAAACACTGATAACGGGACACCCTAAGACGGGCACTACATATTTGTGCCGTGTACTAGACTGCCTGCTTAATGACACGCACCAGATATCGCGACAGTTATCGGTAGACCTAAAAAGAATTTATCGGCGACGACCGCACCGAGCTGATTTTTCTTATCTCAACAACCCGCTGTATTTTGCGCGGCGGGTCATCCCAACCTACGACGCTTACATAGTTTTGTATCGCGATTTTCGGGACACGCTGGTGAGTTGTTACTTCCAGCAACGGCACCGCGAGCAAACCCGTTTCGCTGGCGGCATCGGCGAGTTTATCGATTTTCCGTTTGGCGGCATTCGCGGCATTGTGGCATTCTATAACGAGATAGAGCAGCACGCCCAAGAAAAGATCATCCCAGTGTCGCACGAGCGCATGACAGAAGAACTAGGCGCGGCACTGGTGGCCGGCGGCATAGAACATGACGCGCAGAATTACGAAGCGTGCTTTCAAGCCAACACGTTTGCCGCTATGCGCGAAGAGGAGCAGCGCAACTATCAGAGAGCCACAGACATAGCCGCGCAAATAGAGTTAACGCCCAAAGACCCAAACAACTATGACACGTATAAAACTCGACGCGGCAAAATAGGCGGCTACACTGATTACTTGTCAGCAGATGAGATTGCCCGTATAAACGCAATCATCGCGGACGAGTATCGCGGCAACCACATAGATAGGAGTACATATGGCGATCGCTATTCCCAGTCTGAGCATAGAGGTTGCGAAGAGTTGCAATCTGGCTTGCGACGGTTGTAACCATTTCAGCAACTTGTCGGGGCTAAAAGGTTTGCTATCAGCCGACGACGTCGCCGAGCAGATTAACCCGTGGGCGCCGCATCTTGTTCCGGCGGTTTTTCGCGTAGTCGGGGGTGAGCCGTTAATTTGCCCCGACCTGCTCGCGAGCCTTGCTGTTATGCGCGCAGCATTCCCTGACTCTCGTATTGATATTTTTACGAATGGCCTGCTGCTGAAGCACGACAAGTTTGATGACTACTTTGGCGCGTCGTTAGCTGCTTTAAATACTCGGGTTCGCGTATCTGTACATTCGCTTGAGTCTGATTTTTTAGCCCGGCTCAAACCAGTGCGCGACAAACTCAAACACTGGCGCGAGAAATATCTGCTGAACTTCGAATTTGCTGATGCTGTGACAACATGGACTTGGCCGTATAAACACATTGACGGCAAGATTCGCCCCTACGCCGACGATAATCAAAAGCAGTCGTGGGATAAGTGTGTGGGCAAATGGTGCAAGCAAATTTATAAGGGCAAAATTTACAAGTGTCAATTAACTGCATATTTACAAGATGTCATAGACAAACTAGATGACTCTTTTCTGCCTTACCTGAACTATACGCCTCTCTCACCAACCGCCACCCCCGAAGAGATGGCGCAGTTCTTTTCCGCCCAAGACGAGTGGGTGTGCGCGGCCTGTCCGGCTAATCCGCAGAAGTTTATCAAGACTGTATGATCACGCTTATTGGAATGATAAGAGACGAAGGTAGGTATGTGGTCGAATGGCTCACCTATCACTGGCTGATAGGCTTTGAGTCTTTTTTAATATTCCTCCACGAATGTCGGGATGAAACCGAAGATAAAATCGCCAGTTTGCCGTTTCATGTCAATACGGCCCGAGTATCGGGCGGGGATCTTGGCTGGGAGCTTAAAAACAGGGTCTACAGCGAAGGCTTGTCAAAAGCCAAAACCACCTGGTCGGTTTGTCTAGACATTGATGAGTTTTTGTTTCTCCCGCAGAATTCCAACATATCTGATCTGCTCGAAGCGTCTCGTTTTCAAAATGTCGATTCCATAGCCATACATCAGAATATTTTTGGATCTTGCGGGCATGAAAAATCGCCATACGGTCTAGTCATAGACAATTACAATTTAAGAAATGCCGATGACGTGGTTGACCACGACACGGCTTATCCCCGATACATAGAGCCTCAAGATTTATTCAAAACGGTCAAGCCGATTGTAAGAACAAAATCTGTTGTGAAAGTCCAAGACAGCCACAGGATACTGTGCAAAAGGCCTCCTGTCGACGAGGTTGGAGAGCAATTCAAGCAGTATAATTTCAAAAGAAAAATAGAGAACATCAGACTGAATCACTACTTCACCAAAAGCAAAGAAGACTGGCAATTCAAGCGGTCTAGAGCTCGCCTCAGCGGGTCCAAAGCCTATCCCGATTATTGGTTTGAATATTTCTCGTCACAAAAGACAATGGACAATGAAATTTCTAGTAGATTTTCTGAAAAAATTAACTACTTTGCAAAGTAAACTACACAAGGTTGAAGCCGTACGCACAAATAATCGAAAGCCCCGACAAGCAGGGCTGGAACAGAGGGGCATTTACGCCGCCCATATGGCACAGCGTTTATGAATTGCCGAAGGGTTGTTTGGTTATCGTTCACGATCCGGCGGATCGTTTCGTGTCTCTGCGTGCAAGGACAGGCTCCGACCCTTCGTTAGCTCTGGTCCGCGTGAATGCTCTGTTCGGAGATAAGGCTCCCGAAAAAAGAGAGCAATTAGAATCGGTATCGTGGGACTGGATGAATCGCTTTCGGCCGATTTCAACAATTGCGCAGGCGGACTCTCAATTGGTGCTATTTGAACGCATATCAGATGCGTTTTTATTGCTTGGCTGTTCGGCGTCTGTGCATGTGAATGCTGTTTCTCGTACCACGGAGGCGGCAGGCATTCGGGCGGCGGTGTTGGAGGCGTATCGGGATGATCAAATATTGCGGGTAGAGACGCCATGATACGGATTGCAAAATGTATAAATACAGACATACATAAAGAACATGAGAAGAATAGGTGGAAATATAGGACCAATTGTAACGCCCGGTGCTTCGGCGATAAACTCTACAGCAGGGGGCGTATGGACACTATTGGAAGTTGAGTATTTCAAAAGAACTGGAACGTGGCCGAGTGCGCCAACCGTACCGGGAACGCCGACTTCGCTTTCTGCCTCTGGCGGTAACGCACAGGTCGCACTTACTTGGACTGCGCCCGGCAGCAACGGCGGAAACGCGATCACGGACTACGTTGTTCAGTTCTCTAGCAACGGCGGCTCAACGTGGACGACGTTCTCGCGGGCTGCGTCTGCGACTGCAAGCCAGACAGTCACGGGACTGACAAACGGTACAGCGTATGTGTTTCGCGTGGCGGCAATCAACGCTATTGGAACAGGTGCGTACACGGCGGCGAGCAGCAGCGTGACGCCAAGCGCGGGCCTTACAGCCGAATACCTTGTTGTCGCTGGCGGTGGCAGTGGCGGTCGCCACACGGGCGGCGGAGGTGGGGCTGGCGGATTGCTAACAGGAACGAGCGTCCTCATGCCTGGTACTGCCTATACAGTTGCTGTTGGCAAGGGAGGTGCCGCTATTGGCTCGGGGTCAATTAGTACAGGAAACTCTGGCAAAAATTCGGCTTTTGCATCGTTCGAAGCAGTTGGCGGTGGCGGCGGTGGGGCAGACGCTTTATATCCGAACGGCAACGGACTGTCCGGCGGCAGCGGCGGCGGCGGCGTCGGCAGCCTTGCCGGAGGTTCGCGCACGCTCGGTCAAGGCAATGTCGGTGGCTCTGGCTCTGGTGGCGCGGGGGCTGGCGGCGGCGGCAGTGGATCGGCAGGTCTTAGCGGCCCAAATGACTATTCTGGAGGAAATGGCGGCAACGGAACGGCAAGTTCAATCACAGGCCAAAGCGTCGTATATGCTGCCGGAGGAGGCGGTGGTGCCGGTCTCAATGCGGGCGCGGGAGGGTCATCTGGAGTTGGCGGCAGGGGCGGAAGATGGAACGACAACGTACCGCCAACTTCTGGGGCCGCGAACACCGGCAGCGGTGGTGGCGGTGCGAATGTTGATCAAGACGGTGCCTATACCTATGCGTCTGGCGCAGGAGCAAACGGAGTTGTGGTAATCGCTATCGCTGGAGACGTTTCGGCCACAGTAACCGGCTTTACTCTGGGAACCACATACACGCGAGACACCAGTACGCGAGCCGGTTACACAGTGTTTCGGTTTATCTACGGTGGTTCGTCTGACCAGTTGACTGGGACGATCACGTTCTGATGCGGCACACCTCCTCATCTGCTCTGCAATCGGAGGCTACTGCCTCTGGCGGTGCATCGCCGTGATGCCCGGCGTGATGGACGAGGTGCAGGCTCTGTTCGCTGCGATGCTGGGGCGATACCGTGACATTGAAGCGGCCATCGAAGACGCGGAGTGACGCTCTTCACCTTTATGTCGCGTCATGAACTACCCACCCGCTAAAGACGGGTGGGTTTCCGCTCCAACCAAAGGTAAATATCAAAATTGTGAGACCGCCGAGTAAAAAAATTGCAAGCATTAAATCCGATTGCTGCTATTTGCGTTGTCTACGAAACAGACGCCTCGCTCTCTGATGCAGACGGGTCAGCCTTCAATTCTTCATAATTCTTGGCTCTGATATAGGCTTGTTCTTCTTCGGAAAGTTCCAGGTCCAGGATCAATTTCCTTATTATTTCATCCCTTATATCCTTGGCGTCTCCTTCCTCCATCTCTGCCATTACATTTTCGTACTTGATCGCAACCTTCGCCCACTCTTCCAGAACAAGATCCTTCTTTTCCTGTATGTATCCTAGGGCCTGGACCGCGAGCGCCAGCATCATGGATGTCGCAATAAGCGTCTCTATTTTAGAAAATCCTTTTCCCATACATATATGTATGAGAATTGTTAGAATTTTGTTAGCATTCGGAATAAATCACGACCTCTTTAGAACGAAATCCAAGAAGCATTGGGACATCTGAAACCTCGGTGGGCTGTCACCCCATGCATGTATTCCGAAAGACCTCAATATCCTCCTCCTGACGAGCGGGGTTTCCTCGAAGAAGGCCTCGACCTCGCGCGTCTCTATCTCCGGCTCTTCCGCCTTGTGAAGACCCGCCATGGAAATCGCGTCAGAGTAAGTGTCTATGGGGTATAGCACCTGGGCCTGGGGCGGACAGGCAACGCCGAGATGTTCCATTTCTTCCCTGTTGAACACCAGGTGCACGAACGCCTTGTTGAGAGACCTGTACGCGTGGCCGCCGTGGCGGCCGCACCAAGGGTGGCACCTCAAATGGATGGATCCGTCGGGGTGCAGTACGGATGAGGCCCTCTCCAGTATCTCGTCCATCGTCTCCTCCTCCGCGTGGTCGATGACATCGTAGATCAGGATTATGTCGTAGGGCCCGCGGGAACGGACCTTCTCGAAGTCCGTCGTAAGGAGCATTTTCCCGTCGTCCACCTCCCATTTGAATGGAGATCGCTCTGGCCTCCGAATGTCGTACCCGACGGAGATCCGCGCATCCCCAGAGGCATATCCGACGACATGGCCCTCGCCGCACCCGAGGTCGAGGAATCTCCTGTCGGTGGTCGGGGGCAGGATGAGGGCGGCGATGCCCTCCGCCCGCTCCCGCTTGTCCGCTTCGGAGTCCTCGTCGGCGATGTGGCCGGGCGGAACAGCCTCGGGCCAAGCCTCCGATTGGAGCAGATGCTGGAGGGCCGCAAATTCCTGCTCCGGTGAATTCTCGCCAAGCTCCTCGGTCTCGGCCATTTCCGCGAGCAGCTCGTCAACAAGACGCCTGATCTTCTCTAGTTTCTGTCTCATCGACCTATCATAGTTAAAATGCGACAGGGGGATCGTTGATTTCTTTCGTGTACTACTTCCACAGCAAAAGGGTCGAAAACCTGCGGCAGGCCCTACGGATGCTGTTCAAGAGGGAGAGCCTCATACGCGAGGTCGTGCTCGTGTGCAACGACGCGACGGACGAGACCTTCGAGAACTGCCGGCTCTACAACATGAGGCTGAGCAACTACATGAAGCCACTGATGTGCAACTTCGGGGTAGGGCAGGCGTCAGGCGAGGTGATCGCCTTGCTCGACAGCGACCGCGTGCTTCCGCAGGGATACTTCGGTTCTGTGGCGGAGTCCATCGGAAGGGGGCAGTTTCACTCATGCGATCTCATGTTGAACCTGACCCGCCCGCACACCGACGAAGAGATCGACGCGGGGACTATGGAGTACGAGGTGGAATTGAAGTCCCGGGACTGCGAGATACGCAGGAAGAACCTGTTCTCCGGCAACACGGTCTTCATGAAGGAGGACTACATCCTTTCCGGAGGCATGGACGAGCGGTTCGTGGGATACGGGTTCGCCGACAACGACATGACTCGCAACATCGCCCAAAAGGGGATGGAGGCGGTGTGGACGGACGCGAACGAGATACACCTCCACCACGAAAAAGAAACGATGGAGGGCGGGGAGATGGTGGGGTTCGACACCTACCGCGAAACCAGCCAGAGGAACCTCAACAGGTTCCTGCGCAAGTGGAGGATCAAAGACCACCCAGACTGCAACAACAAGATGATGCTTTAGGCGTCATAGAATAGCTATGGAAGTCCTCGTAAGCCTCCTGAGCCCCCTGACGATCTCCGGCGGGTCGACCGCGGCGTGCAGGTGATCCTGCCGCACGGTCGAGTGCAGAAGGCCGAGGGAAGCCGTCATCTTCGCATAGAAGTCCTCCGTGCCTTCGTCTCTGATCTCTAGGACGGCAGAGCCCCTCGGGGCGAACAGCAGATTGGCCATCGCCGCCCCGTGTTGCATCACGAACGCCTTGTGGGAGGCGAAGAGTTCAATCTGATCCTTTATGGGCACCCCCTCCAAATAGACCAAGCGTGCGGGCATGGCCTCCCTTATCGAATTAAACACCTCCCCCATGTTCGGCACGCTCCTCTTCGACCTTCCGGACGTGGGTATCTCCGCAAGGGACTCGTAGAAAGGATCCGCCTCGCCACGGTCGATCACCAGGACTTCCTTGGTGGGATGCGTCTTGGCGCGGAAAAGACCCATCAGAGACTCGCGAGTGGACCGCAGATCCAGCCCAGAGAATTCGGAGGTGTCGAAGCCAGCGAAGCCCACGGCGTAGTCCGGACTCTCGTCCCCCCGCAACGCCGTCTCGTAGCCCGGCAGGGACAATAGGATCGGGTTCAGCGAGGGGCCGCAGTCCCTGAACAGGTACCTGTTGCCGTCGTGCGGGGGCACGTTGTGCAGAAACGGGATCAGGTATCCGAACAGAAAGTGGAAATAGTGCTCGACCGACCCCCCGGCATTCAGCGGGTGCAGAAAAATTGTTTTCGACATATGATAGTTGGTGCCCAATATAGTAGAACACTACGCTCGCTACCTTGAACGGCAGGACGATAAAAGCATCGACGATCTCTTCGGACGCATGCTGTCGTACGACTTCGCCGACTACGACGCCGACATGATTGAAATCGCGGATATGCACCGGATTTCGGCGACTTGCGGGGAGGAGGCCACCCTGCTCTACACGAACGGCTCTTCCGGCGGCGCCCCGAAACAGTACGAGTTCGGGCCGCGCTTCGGCCGCTGGGCCGGTCACATCGAGCCCTTCCTGCGGGCGCTCCACTGCGGCCCTTGCATAATGCTGTGCTGCCGAATTGGAAACGGCCGCCCCCCGAAAAGGCTGACATTTGCGGAGGTCGAAAACAACAAGCGGCACTACGACGCCAGCGGAAATCTTCTGGACAGGTGGCAACTCAGGGAATTGTTCGATCATGTGAAGGACATACATGGCCGGCGGGGGAAGGTGATATTGAGTGCGTTCCCAGATGTTTGGAACATGCTCTTGAGCAACCCGCTTTTCAACAATTTGTGCGAGGAAAACAGAGACAGAATCGCCTTCTTCGTCAACAGCGACTTCGAAATGTTGTTCGGAAGCGAAAAATTTCTCGTCCGAGACCAGATGATCAACTGGTCTAGCGGGCTCAACTTCTACACTTGCGAGGCGGGAGTCAAGCACTTCCTGCCCATTTTCCATAAAAACGAAGAGGGATGCACCAACATCCTGAACGCGCTGGCGAAACGGGACGACTCCGACAGTGTCGCCCTTGGGGCGAGGAAAAAATGCGAGTGCGGCAGGCACTTCATGAAGATGGACATCGTTTTCCACAAGAAAAATGCTATTTTAGGGATAGACGGCACGCCTGTCGACTTCTCGCCCCTGCGGGCCAGCTTGAAAGGAAGATACGCGGCCTTCCAGATTCACCAAGACGAAAACGAGAAGGTCAAGGTTTTCATGACGCCGATCGGAGTCACAAACAAAAGAGATTTGGAGATCATCGGCTCTTTCTTTTCGGGCTTCGAAATGTCGATGGAGTTCAATAGATACTTCGAGGTCGGCAGCAAGAGATACTGCTTCTGGCGATCTTCACAAGTCGAAACAAGAGAATTCAGGCTTTCGTAGCCGAAGGATAAAAATGCCAAAATTTATGACCGAGGAAGAGGCCATCGCCGTGATCGAAAAGAACATGGACAAGATAGAGGCGCGAATGGCCAGCGGAACCAACGCGAGCGCCTCGATCTCAGACGGCAGCGGCTCAGGAACAGGAAGCTCCCCCTGCAACGGGTCTTATTGCGATGAGTCTGGAGTGTGTTGCAACTGTTGCTTATGTTGAACCACTTCGTGCGGGAGCAATCAGATAGTCTCGTCAACCTGACCACCAGGAAGTTCCTCCCCAAGGACTCGACGGAGGAACAGCTTCGGGAAAACTATTTCCTGGAAGGCCAGGAGCAGGAGAGCATAGATTACTTCCTGTTCGGCAAGGAAAAAACGATGTTCTCCATCGACCTCATACCGACCTGGGAGTGCAACCTGAGGTGCAGCCACTGCTTCGTGCTCCACGAACTTCTCAAGAAAGACGAAAGGGAAGTGGACAACGAGATACTGGTGGGTTTCGTGCGAAGACTGGTCGGGGAATACCCCTTGATATCAAGCGGAACGATACAATTCATAGGGGGAGAACCCGCTCTACGCGCAAAAAAAAACCTAAATATGATACGGGCATTGAAGGAGATACCCGACCTTCGCATGCAGTTTTCGGCGACATCCAACGGAACCCTGTGCGGAAGCGATGCCGTGGAGTTCTTCTCCGCGTTAGACCATTTCATAATCAGTCTCGACGGGCCGGAACTAATCCACAACCTCCAGAGGAAATCGATAGCCGGGGACGAAAACCCGTTCCAGACCACCATAAAGACTATAGAGAAACTTGTCGCCGCCGGAATGCGCGACAAGATGACCGTTCAAGCAAGCCTGAACGAAGAGCGCATGACAAAGGAGAACCTCATAGAGTTCTATAAGGTTCTCCTGATGTGCGGCGTCAGGTTTGAGAACATAATTGCCGGCTTCGTGTGTCCCACGAAGCAAAATCCCAAGCTGGACAACGAGTTCATTGAGGTACACAGAGTTAACGTGAGAAACAAGCCGTGCTGCAAGTACAGGCACATGGTGAACTTCGTGGTCGACAACTCCAACAACGTGTTCTGCGACTACTTCGAGGCGAACGGCAAGAACCTACTAGGCAGGCTCTCCGACCCGATAAGCAAGATGGCGGAGAACCACGAGCGGATAATACGGGAGTCCTACTCCGTCCTCAACGACCCCAAATGCAAGCAGTGCCCAGTGATAGGCCTGTGCTGGGGGTGGTGCGCAAACACTAAAGGACTGAACCCGAGCGACCACTGCGACCAGGCCCTGCTCATAGAAAAGGCCAGGAAGAACGCAGAGAGGGACAACCTTGCGAACCTGATGAAGGACTCAAGGAAGCACGACCTGACCAGGAACTGAATCAAAGCCTTCTCAAAGTGACTTTGCCGACGAGGTCGCCGTTCTCGTCCAGACTGAACCTGTGCTCTTCAGAGCCGTCGTCGACGACCACTATCTCCCCGTCCAGCTCGAACCAGCCGCGCGTCCTCCTATCGAACTTGATCTTCAGGGAGTAGTTGGACCTGAACTCGAAGACATTCAGCTCCTTGGCCGTCTCAAGGAGGTACCTCGACCCCATCACAGCCTTTTCCATTTCAGATGGTTTTTTCAGTATCGACTTGATGAGGAGTTGCATTGCCAGCGAGGACGCCCTCCTGCTTGAGGAGAAGTTCTCGCCCTTCGCGGCGATCATGTGTATGTGGTTGTAGATGCCGTCCAGAGTGCTGAACTCGTGCACCAGGGGCTCGTGGGTGAGGAAGGGGCAGTCAATCGGGTGGACGCCAGCCATGACCGCGGCTATGGCGAAGACGCAGTCCCCGTAGCCCCCTTCTAGTCCGGCCCTGAACTCCAACAGCCGCCTTGATCTCTCGTTCCCGAGGGTGCGGGCGAGGCCGGCACGGGAGGTTATTCCGCACTCGATCTCGTTTTTCAGGAACGGCGCCAGGCGCTCGTACTCCCCGAGCAGGTGCCTGTACTGCGGGTAGAGGAGCCCCTCGCGGGCGGCCAAAGCGTCGGAGAACCTGTTCAGCTCGCCGAGATGGAAGGGTGACTCCCAGTCGTACATGAGATCGAGGTTGGAGACCAAGCCGTCAACGTCCGTGCATGTGTCGTCGTCCAGGCGCACGAACCACCTAGAGTCCAGACTTCCGGGGTCCATTTCGGCGTAGAATCGGTAGAGGTTTGAGACATGGCAGGGGTTGTCCGACCTAACGATGTTCGGAATCACGTTCTCGTGCCAGCCCAACTCGATGTCGGCTATTTCGTCGTCGCTCAGGACTGCGTTGAGCCGAACCTTCCTGTCGGCCATGTTTACGAGGCCGAACCTCTTGAAGTTGTCCACTCTGCCCAGCGTTTTGCTGGAAAAGGGGACGAGAATCTCTAAGTCGTACATTTATAGTATGAGAGCTTATGATGCTGAAATATGTGGTGACGGGAACGGGGAGGTGCGGAACACTCTTCATGGCCAACCTGCTTACGAGCATGGGAATTCCGTGCGGACACGAGGCCGTGTTCACCACGAAGGGCATGGACTGGGCGACCATGGTCATGATGGGAAAGAGGTTCCCCAGGAACAGCCTCATCTCCCGTGGAAACAACCTGTCCGATTACGAGGTGGAGATCGCGGCCGACTCCAGCTTCATGGCCGCTCCCTTCCTGGGACGTATCGGATGCCCCGTCATACATGTGGTAAGGAACCCGATAAAGGTGGTGGCGTCCATGACCGGGGGGGCGTTCAGAAACTTTACCGGGACTAGCCCCGCCTACTTCGACGACATACCGGAGCACAACCGTCACGAGAAGTTCATCTACGACCACCTGCCACAGCTCAGAAGCGAGATGCCCCAGCTCGACCGCGCGTGCCTCTTCTACCTGGGCTGGAACAGAATGATAGAGGAGCACGGGGGGGTAATACTCCGGCACCGGATAGAGGACGAGGTCGGAGAGGTGAAGAAGGCCTTGCGATTCGTCGGAGAGGCCTACGACGACAGGGAGTGCAACTCTTTCGGCATGCACAACGAGTGGGCACCAGAAAACCTAGAGTCCAAGGAGATACGCAGCGAACTCGAGGAGATGATGACCCGCTACGGATACTAGCACCCGCACCAGAAGAGCCTCTCCCTGGCCCTGCTCGCGGCCGTGTACGCCCACCTTCGGTGATCCCACAAGTCGCACTTCTGCTCGATCACGAGCACGCTGTCCCATTCGCTGCCTTGGCACTTGTGGCAGGTGGCGGCGTAGGCGTAGTCGAACGGCACGGGAGAGTCGCGGGAGTGGTCGAACTCGTACTTGACCTGGCCGAAGACCCCCGAGTCGAACGGCACTTGGCAAACCCCTCCTTCGTGCTTGAAGTCCATGAGCTCGCCTCCGTAGACCGCCCTTATGACGCCCTGCATGCCGTTGAAGAGCCCGAGCCGCGAGTCGTTACGGAGGCACATTACCCTGTCTCCCGCCTCGGGCCCGAGACCCCGTCCTGCGGCGCGTCGGAACTCCGTGTTGAACTCGGCTCTCGTCTTGTTGTAGGCGCAGATCGCCTGGTCGGCCTCCGAGGACATGTGGCAGCCACGGGGCAGGAACTTGATCTTGTCGCTCGGGCCGTTCCTCACGCCCCAGCTGGAGGGCCTGTACCCCTGCCTGACGTAGTCCGCGAAGTGGGCGATCTCGCCCGCGTTCCTGTGGATGGTCTCCAGCCTGTAGTCGGGCTCGTGCATGAGGTTGAAGTCGTCGCCGACGGGCTCGAGCTGCCCGTGGTCGCCGACGAAGACCATCGGGAGGCCGAAGCTCCTCAGATCCTCGTATATCGACCTGCTTACCATGGACGCCTCGTCGACGATGATGCCCTCGCATTCAAGGTCGCGAGCCAGCGAGAAGTAGACCTTGCCCTCCTCGTCGGGGTAGGCCTTGTAAATGAGGCTGTGGATCGTCCTGGCCTCCACGCCCTTGCCCCTGAGGACGTTGACCGCCTTGCCCGTGTACGCGCACACGGCGAACCTCGGCAGCAGGCCTGCCAAGTGCTTGATGACGACCGTCTTGCCGGTGCCCGCACGGCCGCCGACCGTTATGTGATCCTTGGGGAGCCGAACGACTTCCCTGAGGACATGTCTCTGTTCGGGCGTGAGCCTCATCTCGCCGACAGGGCAACCTGCCTCCCGAGGGCGAGGGCGAGGGCGGGTGGGACGGCGTTGCCGATCTGGAGGTTCTTGGAGCCCTTGCCCCCGACGAACTGGTAGTGGTCGGGGAAGCCCTGAATCCTCGCGCCCTCCCTCGTGGACAAGGCCCTGTTCTGGTACGGGTGGATGCACCGCGAGGACGACGGGGTGCCGAAGTTCCTCGTTATGGTCGTGCAGGGCACGTTGGGGAGGAGCCTGGCATAGGTGTTGTTGAAGTACCCCTTGGGCCTGAGTTCCTCCGGCACGTCGACAATGGACCCGCCCTCGGGTACGAGGGATATGACCTTCTGCATCTTGCCGCCGTATTTGGCGCACCTGTGCTCCGTGAGGGGGCCTCCGGATGCCCTCATGGCCCTCTGGTATTCGTTCTGCGGGTCGCAGAGGTAGGAGGACTTGTCCTCGCCGGGGGCGAGCGGGGGGAGGTCTGAAATGGCCTCCAGGAGCGTCAGGTGGGGCCTCTCCGACGTCCCGTGAGTCGGAACGGGCATGGTCAGGGGCCGCTCGCCCTCCTTCCACGCCAGGATTATCGTCCGCTCGCGGGACTGGGGAGCACCGAAGTCCCTCGCGTTGAGGACGGAGCTCACGCAGTCGAAGCCCAGACCCCGCAAGCCCGCCACGGTCTTTTCGTACATGGCACCCTCGTAGAGCCTCTTGAACCCCGAGACGTTCTCGAACAGTACGAACCTTGGTTCGAGCTCCTCCACGGCCCTCAGGAACTGCACGAAGAGGGAGTTGCGAGGGTCGGAGGCGTTCTTCTTGCCGACGGTGCTGAAGCCCTGGCACGGAGGACCCCCGGCAAGCAGGTCGACTCTTTCGCCGAGCGAAGAGGCCTCGGCACGGAAGTCCACATCCTGAATGGGTCGGTTCAGCATCCGGCACGCGGGGAAGTTCTTGTCGTGCGTGTCCGCGAAGTCCTTCTCCAGCTCGTTGGCCAGGGCCACGCGGAAGCCGGCCTGCTCCAGCCCGAGGCCCAGCCCTCCGGCGCCGCAAAAAAGATCCACCGCTATCATTCGTCCTCCCTACTGACAATAAGAGACTCGCCCAAGATCAGAAACCTCGCGCAGCGCTCGATCATGTCCACGTTGACGGCGTTGCCGACCTGCCTGTAGATGTGCTTGTCCTCATACTGGAATGAGTCAGGGAAGGACTGCAGCCGCAGGAGCTCCCTGGCGGTGAGCCTCCTCCCGAGGGGACCGAACACCGGCACCTGGCTGAGCGCGACGAGGGTCGGGGCGTAGTCGGGGCGCTTAACGCGTATGCCCGACCCCCGGGCAGTCCATAGAACCTTGTCCATGCCGTCGTCGGGACGGAAGTCTCCGGCCTGCCACTCGAACTTCCTGACCGCACCGAACCACTGCGGCTCTGTCCTTGCCTTCCTGAGCCACGGATCAAGGATGGCGGAGTGTGCCTTGTAGAACTCTCGGTTCTTCTCTATCCAGGATTTGTACTTGTCCACGAAGGCGTCCCTGTCTTCGACCTCCCCGTCGCCGCCCCACCAGTCGGTCCATACGGGGAACTTGGGGGCAGGGACGCCGTTCGACACGAGCAATCTGACGAACGAGTCCCAAACCCCCTCGACGACCTTCATCTTGCCTGCAAGGCCGCCCACAAGCGACGCGTCAAGAACGGACTCTAGACTCGCCTCTGGCTTCTTTTTGGGAACCTCTGGACGCGGAGGCAGCTGCCCGAGGTCGGACCTCTTGCAGAGGATGATGACCCTCTCCCTGTTCTGGGGCACTCCGAAGTCCCTTGCGTTGAGGATGAGGGGCTCTGCGTAGGTGGAGTAGCCAAGGGACTCGACGGATTCCCTGATGACCCGCCAGGTGTTCCCCGAGTCGTGCGACGCAAGGTTCCTGACGTTCTCGAGGAGCATGTACTGGGGCGACCTAGCCTCCGCTATCCTGCAGATGGAGAAGAACAGGTTGCCCCTGTCGTCGGAGAAGCCACGACGGTGACCCGCCTTGGAGAACGCCTGGCACGGGAAGCCGGCGCAGAGCACGTCGAATTCCGGCAGCGACGCGGGGTCCAACTCCCGGATGTCCGCCGCGGGTTCGACGCCGTAGTTCGACGCGTACGAACGCCTGCACGCCTCGTCCCTGTCGCAGGCGAACACGCACTCCATGCCGAGCCGCGACATGGCCTGGTGGAATCCTCCGATGCCGCAGAATAGGTCTATGAATCTCACGAAGACAATCTAATAAAACACATAGAAATGTCAAGTCGTCCGGACGCATTGCGTTCTCGGACACTTCTATATATGATGTGGCAGAACGCCGCCAAGAGGCGGAAGAAACGGAGAAAAAATGCCGAAGAGAATCAGGGACAAGTTCAACACCGTGCTCGTGAAGTTCTACGACGACGTCGCAGACAAGGAGGCCCGATCCGCGCTGGCGCTGATGGGCGTCTCGGGCACGCGGGTTTCGGCTCTGGTGAAGCGATGGGCCGTAGAGGTGCCGTACTGGCAGGAGCAGGAGTTTGTGGAGAAGTTCTACGACTGCGACCTGGTGCTGGCCGTCCACAACAGCTTCGACAAGACCGAGGAAGCGGAGGGCCGGTACGATGCACAACAAGGCGAATGAATTTCGCGCTCTTCTCGCGGAAAACGGCATCGAGGTGACGCCCGATCAGGCAAAGAAAATCTACAAGATGACCGCCCGCCTCAGGAAGTTGGCCAGGAAGATGTCAACGGTCGACCTGTGGCGGATCGAGGAGGACGATTCCATCGGGATGCCCAGGGAAGAACGCCAGCAGATCGCAGACCTTTACAGGGCGGCGAAGGAAATCTAGTCCTTCTTCTTGCGCTTCTTGGGTCTCTTCTTCGCCGGGGACGCACCTTTGGGCCTCGGCGTGCTCTTTTTGGCCGCGCTCTTCGTCGGCTTCTTTGAAGCAGAAGTCGGAGCCACTAGGGGTGCCGGCGGGACGGCAGGAGGAGTCGGAACAAGCGAAGGCTGAACAGGCTCCTCGGGCGGATAGCCGTCGGAATCCAGACTGGGGGCCCGGCCAGGCTCTTCGTCCTTGAAGATTCTGCAATTCAAGAGCCAAGCCAAAAGGGCGAGAAGGGCGAGAGAAACAATCAAGTAATGCATGTTTTCCTTTCAGATGTCGAATGTGACCTTGGCGAGCGCCCCCCTGCTCTTGCTGAAGGGCTGGATCGACAGCTTCGAAGGTGACGCCTTGGCCTGCGAGCGGATTTGTATCTTCTTCGAGGACACCCTCTTTTCTAGGGCGTCCTTGTCGCGCTCCCATCGCAGGTCTTGCCTGTTGATGACGTTGCCCGAAGAGTCCTCGATCGCGAAAAGCCAGTAGTCGTAGTCGTCGCACGGCTCGACCTTCGCCGGATCCCACGAAACGGAGATGAGGTGGTCCTTCATGTAGCCGTCCTGCCACTTGGACTCGTTCTCGAACTTGCAAGGAGGTTCGGAGCCGCCCAGAGCATCCCTCTGGAGCCTTCTTCCGACGAAGTCTATGCCCGAATACAGCTCGAAGTCGCGCGCACTCCTCGCGGAACCTAGCCCGAACTCCGACAGCTCGCCGGCGACGAGTTGGGAGAATCTCTTCTTGCTCGCTCTGTCCTTCAGCCACCAGTCGGAGTCGTCCTGCCAGTTCATCGGGCGGGGCGAGTAATTGCGGAACACCATCGGCCTGAAGTGGTGGAACATGTCGTAGCCGAATGTGAAGCTCCGCAGGGTGAACGCGGAGTCTATCTCGGAGTAGTACAGGTTCGGGTCGTGGACGCACTCGGTGCAGTGACGCCCCTGCGAGAAGATGTAGTGATCGGACGTCATCCTGGCTCTCTGCATGGCCACGGCGCCCTTGAGGGCCACGGGCCAAGACGATGGGGTTTCGGATATGAACTGGAACAGCTGGGTCTTGTATGCGGTGTCCTTGTGTTCTAGCTCGCCGTTCTCCGTGTTGAACTTGTTCGCCGGGTTAGTGACGATCGACCTCTCCGACCCGATGATGTTCAGGGCCTGGATGAGCTGTTCGTCCCATCCCTCCGCGAATCGGCAACCCGACTCGATCTGGAGGCAAAAGTCCTGACCCGCGTACATGGACTGGGCCCGGTTTCTCGCCCAGCCGTGGCCGGGGCTCTCGCGCACCGGAACCCGCTCCGCCAGAATCCTCGGATGGACGAGTTCGGGCGGTATTGCATCGTCCTGCTGGAGCACGATGCCGAAGTGAAGGCCGTCGCGGTCCTTGGATTTCTCTATGCAGTCCCTAACGGTGGGAACGACGTCGAAGCCTCTGTAGGCCGTCATGTGTACGAAGATGCTCATTTGTTTCCTTTCCTATGGCATCTTAATTATAGTGGCGACTCACCAACTCTTGGAACTCTTCAGGCCGACCGCCTTGGCGTACCTTCCTATGCGGCAAGCCCAGTAGCCCGCCTTGGTCCTGTCCTTCTTCTCGGAGCACTTGTGGCGCGCCCTGAAGCTCTTCGCCCTCGCCGGGTTGTTGTTCTTGACGGTGAGCTTGGGGTCGCCGAACCTCACCTTCTTTATCCTTCCGCTGGGCGATTTCACGTACACCGCGAACTTCTTGCCCTCCCCGGGGGTCCTGAAGGGCTTTCCGGTTGAGACCTTCTTGCCCTTGTACTCCGCCTCGTCTAAGCGGACCTTGAGGGGCACGGGGGCGTCGAGACGCACGGTGCGACCCCTATACTCGGCGACTCCGCCTATGTCCGACTCCACCAGTTCCGCGTCCTCGTCGGACAGCGCAAGCAGGTCGCCCTCGTAGAGCCTCCTGGCCTCCTCTATTAGGCCGAACCACGCCTCGCTGTACACGCGGAACACGTTGTCGTGCAACCCGAGGCCGTTCTCGATGTGGTACGCGAGGGCCTCGCTCACCTCGGCCTCGCCGAGGAGGTGCATTCGTTCGGTACTGTCGAGGTATTCCCTGAAATTCACCGCATGACCCCCTAACTAAAGAACACGATATATAGGCCCAAAAACATGAATCCATTCGCAGAAAAAGGCGAGATCAGAACCTTCTCCAAGGACGTCGACTCCGACGAACTCAAGTGGCACAGGGACAGGGAAGACAGGGTGGTCACCCCGGTCGGAAGCAACGACTGGATGTTCCAGCGCGACAACCAACTTCCCCAGCCCATCGACGGCGAAATAAAGGTGGCGAAGGGCGAGTGGCACAGGGTGATAAAAGGCACGACAGACTTGGTGGTCAGGGTTCAGAAGTTTTAAACGCCAAGGCGCACAAAAACCGCAGGGTCGTCCTACCTTAAAAGCATGAAGTACGACTATCTGGTTGTTGGATCGGGCATATTCGGGGCGACATTCGCCCAACAAGCCAAGGAAAAGGGCAAGAGCGTAATGGTGATCGACCGAAGAGACCACATCGGCGGCAATGTACACACCAAGAATGTCGGCGGAGTCACCGTGCACTCATATGGTTGCCACATCTGGCACACCGACAAAAAGGACGTCTGGGACTATGTCAACCGCTTCGTCTCGTTCAACAACTACCGCCACAAGGGCGTGGTGAACTTCAAGGGAAGGATGCTCAGCTTCCCCATCAACCTCATGACGATGAGCCAACTGTGGGGGGTTCGCACGCCCGAGGAGGCCAAGAAAAGAGTTGAGGAAGAGAGGGTTCCGTGCGACAACCCCAAGAACATGGAGGAGTGGTGCCTATCGGTGATCGGCAGGACGCTGTACGAGACCTTCATCGAGGGGTACTCGACGAAGCAGTGGAACAGGCACCCCAAAGAGCTGTCCGCCAGCATCGTCAAGCGCCTGCCGGTGCGGTACACATTCAACGACGACTACTTCCACGACCTGACCTACCAGGGCATACCTGTCGGAGGTTACACAAAGATGGTGGAGAACATGCTTGACGGGATCAAGGTTGAACTCAGGGTTGACTTCGAGGAGGTCCGAAACAAGTGGAGGGACTACGCGGACAGGCTTGTCTTCTGCGGTGGCATAGACCAGTACTTCGGGCACGCACTGGGGGAGCTTGAGTACCGCAGCCTTAGATGGGAGCACGAGGAGATGGAGGGCGACTTCCAGGGCCACTCGTGCGTAAACTACACCGACCTCGACACGCCGTTCACTAGGATCGTCGAACACAAGCACTTCGAGAACCCCGACTGCCCGACCACCATAGTGAGCAGGGAGTACTCCGTGGACTGGCGGGAGACAAAAGACCCCTACTACCCAATCAACGACGACAGGAACGCCTCGCTCTACCGCTCGTACCGCGATCTTGCGGAAAAAGAAAAGGACGTGTTGATCTCTGGCAGGCTCGGGAGTTACAAGTACCTAGACATGGACGACACGATCATCATGGCCCTCAAGGCGTCAGAGAAGGAATTCGGGCTGGATAAATAGGACATGGCATCGGCCTCCAAAAAAGTACTCGTGCTCAACAGAAACTGGTGCGCCGTGGGAGTCGTCGGACTCCCACGGGCCGTTTCGTTGCTCTTCACGCACTACGAGGACGGCGAGCCGCGGGCGAGGGTCATAACGCCTCCGCCAAAGGGCTCGTACGAGGTCTGGGACTGGGCCGAATGGTCGCAGATGCGGCCCGGCGCGGGCGAAGAGGGACTCGTCTCCGCGAGCCGCGTCTACAAGATTCCCGAGGTCATGCTCCTTACGAGATACGAGGGGATGCCCATTCAGAAGGTCAACTTCTGCAGAAGGGCGATCTGGAGGAGGGACAACCACACCTGCCAGTACTGCGGGATACGCCCGGCCCAAGACGAGTGCACGCTGGATCACATCGTGCCGAGGTCGCTGGGCGGGGAGACGAGCTGGAGCAACTGCGTACTCGCCTGCTACCAGTGCAACAGCCAGAAGGCCGACAGGAGGCCGGAACATGCAACGCGTCCAAAGGACAGGGCCAAAGCGAGGAAGTGGAGGGGACACAGCCCGATGAGGCTCCTCAAGGAGCCCGTGAAGCCAGAGTACTCGCTGATCCGGGACCGCGTGAAGATACTTGACACGTGGAAGCACTGGGTCGACAGGCTCTACTGGGAGATTCCGCTTGAAAACGACATGTCGGACGACTCAGACTTCGAACTCTAGGTTGCCACGCTCGGCACAGGCACAAGCGAAACCTCGCCGCACTTCGCCTCGTACTCGTCTCGGTCTGTTCCCGACCACCATATAGACCACCCGGCTCCCACAGTCGTCGTCTGCCCCACGTCTGTCGCGCCGGTGCCATAGGACGAACCGTCGGTTATGATCCAGTAAGTAAGAACAGAAGGGTTTGATATCTCCTCGCTCATGTTTGGCCTCCTTGTCTGTGAACGCTCCGACCCCCTAAAGGGAGTCGGATTCTAGTACCTAAGTACAAAGATTCCGTCCCGAATCTCATAATACTACAGTGTCAAATTGAAATTTTTTCTGTATTTTACCGCCATTCATCCCAGCCTCTAAAGGAGACTGGGTTTTCTGGCGGGGGCGTATAAAATAGTATCCTAGGCCAAAATGATTCCTCCCGCGGCCGCCTTATTCGGGTGGTGGGAGCCGTGCGGAACCCACAGGAAGACCTTGTACAAATCCATCGACGGGATGTAGGCGACGTCCCTCATTCCGCCCCCACGGTAGAACTCGCACTTGGCGACTATTCCCCCCCCCACTTCGTGAGGGAAGAAACTCTGGCTGACGCGCAGTCTCTTCAGGCTCATGTGGTTGAAGTTGTGCTCCATCTCAATGGCGAAGTGCTTGTCCATGACCATGATCGGCCCGAGGAGGTTCGCGGCGGCCTCAACTGCCTCGTACCTGTAGATGCCAAGATTGAAGTTGCCGCGGTCGGACGCCCACACAATCTGGCTGGCCGACCAGTCCCGGAGCTCCTCGCACTTCCTGACGAAGTTCGGTCCGACCACGCAGGTGTCGTGCAGGATGGCGAACTCGTCCGTCCGACAAAAGATGCCGTCTGCCACGGCCTTCACGACGCCCAAATGCGCGTTGTACTCAAAGAGGTTGTTCGGAACGGTCACGTGCCTGACGCCCGACCGCATCCTGAACTCGTTCACAGAGTCCTTGTCGGCCCCGCAGTCTCCGACCACCACAAGGACGTCTTCGAAGTCGACCCCGGAGGCATACATGCTGTTCAGGAGCACGTCCAAGGCCGATGCATACCTAGGATGCGTGGGCACTACAAACCGAAGCCGCGGTCTTTTTTTTTTAGGCTCCAGAACGAACCGTCTCCGCGCACCCTGAAGTATTCCTTCAGCCTGTTCGAGTAGACGAACGAGTTGACGGCCGAGTTTATCTGAGGGTACGAGAAGTTGGTGTAGTCGTCGCCGAACATGACGCCCCCCTCCTTGAGAACGTTCCAAGATAGGTGCATGTCCGACCTTATGTCCTCGTACTGGTTGGAGCCGTCTATGTAAACGGCATCGAACATCACTCCCTGTTCAGAGAAAAAACGCAGGGCGTTGGAGGAGGTCTGGGGGACGGGTATGACCGTGTCGTGGACCCCCTCTCTCTTGACATTAGCTAGGAAGTGGCCGTATGCGGCGGGAAGGCCGTTGGAGAACAGCTTCGACCTGTCGCCCGGGAAGCCCTTCCCCATGAACTCGCGCGAACCAAGCCAGGTGTCGACGCACACGATCTTGGTGTCGAGGCCGACCTCCTTGACGAACTTGGCCATGTGTATCGCAGATGCGCCGAGCCACGACCCTATCTCCAGGATGTACTTCGGACGGGTCTCCTCTATCACCTCCAGGAATGCCTCGCTGTCGCTGTTCCACCCGTACATGATCTTCTCGAACCCATCCGGGTCGATTCCGCGATATACATCATCGCCCTGGTGTACAAGTTCGTACACCCTGTCCCCCATCAGATCCGAATTGGCGCTCGCGTTCACAGCTCCTCCATAGACTTTATCGATCGCTCCCAACTTCCGTCATTGTGCGGGTCGAAGTTGGAATGCCACTGCCGTCCCGAATCGTCGGAGACAACCTTGTAGTATTTAAGCCTCTCGAGATCCACAATGCCGAACAGCCTCCGGAAGTCCTCCTTCCAGTTTTTGCTGCCCCCTAGAGCCGCATCCATGTACCCCTTGGCGAGTATAGACGCATCGGAAAGGGGCTTTTTGCCCTCGTACAGCACTCTAGGAACCACCATATTAATGAGACACCTGTCGAACATGAGTTTGACCTTCTCCCTGCGTCCGGCCACCATGTGGGCTCCGAAGTCAAACGGGCAGGCGCTCCAGCTCCTGAAGCCGACGGGAATGCTGAATATCCTGTCCGGGTCTCTCTCCATCAGCGAGAAAACATGATCCAGATTCGACAGCCATTCGTCGCCCCGCACGACCACCACGTATTCGCCCTGTGTGCGTTCCAGACCCACCAGCGTGGATATGACCCTCAGTTCCAGATCGCGACTGTATTGACCGAATCTATTCGGTAGGTCTGTCGCCACGACCTCTTGGTCGTTTTCAACGAAGCCCAACTCGTCGCCGACCCATGTAGAAAATATCTTTGTTGTGTTTGAATAAAACTTTTTATAAAAGTTGTATGTATCTTTTTTTAAACTTCCTTGAATCAATATTGATTGATTTTTTTGTTTTATTGCCATTGTTTTATTATCAAATCTGTAATCGGCGCCGCAGCATCACAGCTATCGCGCGTTGTTAAAGTCGATTTCAAGCCGCGGCATTGGCGTTGCCATAAACCCTGCGGGGAACTGCAAAAAATCGGTCGTTGAGCAGCCGTCGCAATCCCCTGATGAGTACACAGTGAAATTGAACGGGCCGGCTTCGTTTCCGGCCCCGCCGCCAGAACGCATACGGCAGTACGTATAATCGTAGTGCGTGCCAGGCACGGTGTAAATCAACGGGATTTTGCCGTTATTTGCAGTATAATCCTGTATGACGCGTTGCGTATTTTGTAGCACTTCTGAGGTGACATCTTTGATTTGATCCCTATCGCACACCAATACTTTGACTTTTAACTTGTATTTTGAGCATTGATACCACTTCGAGTCGCAATATGCCGACGGCGGCGCATTAAAAAATGAATCTTGGTACTGATCGTAGTACTGCTCTTCTGCCACAATCGCCCACTGTTTGCCGGTTGCGTCAAGCAAGCCCGGATAACAAGGATTCCATCGCAACTGGGCGGTGCTAAAGAAATACCCAGAAAAACTTTTTCCGATTGTGCGGCGCGTTGTGCGATTACACTGACTGCCACAACTGCAGCCGTCTCGAACTTGCTTAAAATAGCTAGCAGGGAAAGATGTCGTACATGTTAGACAGTCTGTCGCGGCACAGGCCGACCATGAATTCGTTTGTGGCGATGTGGCGCAGTTCGTGACGCATTTTATGCCGGTGTCGCCGCAACACTCTGCTTTTGTTTTGCATGTTTCTTCGCCTGTCGCGATGTCCACACATACGCCAGCACACGGGTCGCACTCCAAGTTTAGAGGATCAATTTCACACGAAGCTGTTGTTTCGTCAATCTCTTTGCAGCAAGTGCGACAACAAGTATTCTCGTCTGGGCATCCGACCAAACTCGCCACGGTGAAGGGCCAGAACGGCGGGGAGTCGTTCGTGCACACGCCATCGTTGCCCTCCACGGCGAACGTGCCGCAGGTGGATGT
>Ga0214923_10001284_pt1 | contig 35898 bp, 32 predicted proteins | sample LL1510_MetaG_FD_177993 | JGI IMG/M metagenome (GOLD analysis project Ga0214923, IMG submission 177993) | Freshwater microbial communities from Lake Lanier, Atlanta, Georgia, United States - LL-1510 | ecosystem: Environmental > Aquatic > Freshwater > Lake | place: USA: Georgia | collected...
TGGTGGCAGTGGTGGTGGTGGCATTCGTGCTGTGAACGTGTTTTGATCAGTAGTCAACTTTTTTCCTTTTTAAAGAATAAATGGCAACTTCACAGGAAAAAGATCCAAAGAAATTGATAAGTAAACGGTATGTTGATCTAACCAACAACCAAAAAGAAATAGTACATAGTTATATAGGCAAATATGACACTTTATCTGCTAGTGAGCAAAAAACTATAGATAAACACAACAAAGATAACGGCCAAGTTATAGTAGATTTTTTTGTGAATGCCATCAAAAATTTACCAAATGAGTATGATTTGAATGAAAAAGCCAAGCTAGAAGCAACATTTGGTGGTCATCCTGATTTAAGTCAAACATTTAGGTTTGCAAATCTTTTGTTAACATGTCCAAACGTTTATTTAAAAGTATTATTAACCTATGCTTTTTGGATTTTAATTAATGATGTCCGAATTACGCCAAACATTAAAACTCAATTTCAACCTCTTGAACAAGCTGCTTTTCAACAGGAAAAAGAGCAAGTAAAGTCAAAACACCTAAAATTTGATGAAAATGCAAGGTCTTCGCCAAACATTAGTAAAACCATTTATAATAATCTCATTTTGTCTATTAAAAACATAGACGATGCAAAAGCTACATTTAACAGTTTGTTAAGATTAATAACTAGGTGTTACGGCGATGACTTGAGCAATTCAATCAGGGATGCATGTGAAAACTCGGTGAGGTATTGCACCACTGCCACCATTTTGTCAAAACTCAAGGTGTTGGCTGATTTGGTGCCCGACCCACGTATGAAAGAGCAAATTAATGTGGCATTGAGAAATATGATTCAAAAACTAGAGGGCTCAAGTGTAAATCTGTAGTTTACATAAATCTGTACCTATATTTTTTTCTTGAAGTGTAATAAAACGTACTTTTTGACATGAGTAGTAAACAATCGTCTGCAATTGAACAACCGTCTCCAAATGTTGATATTTCTGAAGAAGATGAAGCAGAAGAGACTGTCATGGAACAACAAAGTGGGGAAAGCGAGCAGGAAGATGAACCTAAAAATCATGTAAAAGAGGTAGACCAAGTTCGGACCAACTTGGAGTTAAACCAAGGGTGGAAAAAGGTGCTGCGGCCTGCAGATGTAGAAAAGTACATGAGCAAGCTGCAACAGTTTGCCATCAACACCCCCTTTAGCATTGAGGCCCCGGTTGTCAAAGGCAAACAGAGTTGCCCCGTGTCCAACGGTGAGACCTGGGACGCTTACCTCAAACCAATCCCTTCGGTGGACAAACATCTAGGCCAGCAGTGGGTCATTCATCGCAAGGACTTCCGCAACAAAAACACCAAGCTCTTTTGCTACCCTAAAACGGACTACAACGGAGAGGAGATTAATATTCCTGAAGGAAATGAACCGGTTGACCTTGACATGTTTACTTATGTTTCCCCAGACGATGTAAAAAGCAGCCTGGAGACGTTGGTGGACCTGATGCTCCCCAACTCCTCCCTCACTAACATTGAGAAGCAGCGCAACCAGATTACTCAGAGCATCATTGAGGCTCAAAACAACAACAAGCTTCAACAGATCCGCAAAGAAGGTATTGAAAAACTCATGGTGCTGTTGAGCACGTTTAACCAGTTTAGTACCTCTAGCAAAAAGGCACGAGAGCTCCTCTCCAAAAAGGAAGCCAAGAATCTCATCAACATAATTCACAATGTCGCCATTGCCAACGTAGGTCTGTCTCAAGGTGAGTCGATTGGTACTGAAATTTCTTGTGCTGACGGTGAAGGTGAACTACGAGAAATCAAAGGTGTCAACGTGTGCTTTCCTAAAGCAACGGACGACTATTTGAATGAACAAGAAAAAGCAGGAAAATTTACTGCGATGGAGCTAAGAAAGTTGAAAAAGTTTTTAATGCAGTACGCTAAAACGGTGGTTAAAGTGAAAGAAGCGCAGCACGTTCCAGACTTTGAAGACGGCTGGGCCTCGCTTACTAAAGAACAACTAGAGCGCCAGCTTTATTATGCACGAGGCGCACGAAAATCCACTGCTTAATAATAACCATCTATTTCATTTGACATAAATATCGTTTTTATTTTTTTAAGACTGTCGGAGAGGAAGGTGCATAAAATGGACCTCTGAAGGGTGGGCTACCAGACGGACTACCTAACGGACTACCTGACGGACTCCTGGGTGGAAAACCTGACGGACTACCTAACGGACTCCTGGGTGGGCTACCTGACGGACTCCTGGGTGGGCTACCTGACGGACTACCTAACGGACTCCTGGGTGGGCTACCAGACGGACTCCTGGGTGAAAAACCTGACGGACTCCTGGGTGGGCTACCAGACGGACTCCCTGACGGACTCCTGGGTGGGTACGGCGCATGATGTTCAAAAGCTGGGCGTTGACGCTTCCGCCCCACAAATGGCAACTCCACCTCACGCTGTGGAACCAAAAAACACGCGGGTAATGCACCACTTTCAACAAATCCACCAGCACGACCACCATCTTTACCAGCAGCAGAGACAGCAGCGGCAGCCGGACGAATTTGAATGTTCATGGTAGCGGGAAGGCGTTGCTGAAACTCGGTCCACAGCGTCATGTCATTTAAAAACTGGGACCACTGGTGCATCCACTGGACCACCGAGTGCTGCTGCAACTTGACAGACGGTGACAACTCCACAACACAGTTCAGGTTTTGAAACAGGACCACACGCACCAGGATCCACAGGTCATCAAAGTGACCAGGCAACTGTAAAAACGGCCGCAACGCGTCCTCGGTCTCACTAGTGCCCCGATACACTAGCTCCGCCAAACGGTACACAGCAGTTGCACCCGCCAATAACCACCACTTGTAACTCTGACGCTCCTGCACAAACTGATGCCGCCCAAACGTCTTGGCTGTTCCCGCCACCGTGGTCATTTCACCCAATAAAATGTCACCCACACGTGGCAGCACCTTGTCACTCTCCTCCACATTCAAACACACCGGGCCCAGGTGCTTCTTGTTTAAACACCGACTCTTTTTTTTAATCCACAACTTACGCCCATGTTGACCCTGTACAACACCCAGCGGTGAGATCTCATCGCAAGTTGTAAAGTAGTGGGTTATACTCCCGTCTTGTGGACTCACACAATCAGCAGGCACCGTCAAACTGTGCACCACCAAACTGTACGTCCACTTACTCAACACCTTGTGTAACTCCTTCCTCGCTTTTTTAAACATTTTTTTTTTACAAGTAAGCAGCACAATTAATAAAAAAAAGTTTTATTACTTTTTTCTTTTACAACACGGTGGACAGCCCTTTGTTGTAGCTCCACACCCGTCCCAGTCCAAACAACACAAAGTACACCTCATCTGGCAGGGGACACACGGTTTTCAGTCCCAACCCCAGCCCCAGCCCCAGGGTGGAAGCCAGGGTTTGTTGAATGGTTAACCGCGCATACAGCTCCCCGGCGTTCCCCTTTTCTGCCGCCGCCACTTGAATACACTTTGCATTCAGCGCCCCAAAACACATGAACGACACACTAGCCAACATGTTACTAACACCCCCAATGGTTAAAAACCACTGCGGATACAGAGGGGCCAGATACATGAAGCCCATAGACCCCTGTTGTAATACATGTGCCAGGCGAACAAACCGGCGCGGCTTAGAGTCCACGGTTGTACTTAACCCACTCATGACCAGCAGAGACCCCAACTGGCCAATAATGTCTTTCCCCACAAACTGGAGCACACGTGTTTGGGAGCTGTCCATGTCCGTAAGAGACGTTAACATGGCGTTGGTCACAAACACGCTCTGACAGGAGGAACACACGGTGGACACAAACAGGTAGCGTTGCCATGACGGAATGAACCATGACGGAATGACCCCCATGACATGAAAACCAATTTTTTTTTTCAATCTTGTTATAAAAAATGAGTGGCGCTTATGATTACTTGCCTGGCCATGAACCCACAGACACGGACTTACAAAACGCGTTGGCGTATGCCACTAACAACCAAAACAGGGCCATTTGTTTGAGTGACCCCGTGAACTGGGTTTGGAAGGAAGATGCAGTACTTGGCTATCCCTGTCCAGAGGGTTTGACTTGTTATTCTGGTGTTTGTGACTACACCAAAAAAGGTTGTACCACCGAGTCACTGTACCCGGTGTTTGACTGTAAACGCAAGCAAGTGTCCTGTGGGAACCTGTCTGACACGGGCATGTGCTCAGTGTGTGACTGGGACATTGAGCCGTCTGGGATAGGTGGCATTCCCTGTCCGGTACTGGGTGACCCACAGCTGTCGGATGCTGAAAAGGCGTTACTAGACCCCTCTGTTGCCCCTCTTTGTCGTCCCGGAGATCTCAAGTCCGTCCCACCCCCAAGTAACCCCCCGGCTCCACCAGATGTGCCAGACGCCTGTCGTCCTGCTCAAAGTGCCCCCTGTCCGGGTATTACCAGCAACCCACCGCAACCGTACACACTCAACGGCAGCACCATCCCCTGCAGTTGTGATGACGACTGTAGTATCAACGGCGTTGGCGGGAGTTGCATGGTTCAAACAGGTACCGGTCCCCAGAGTTTACCAGACAACACCCAGTGTGCGTCGGTGCCTCCGGCCAACCAGTTTTGCTACCCACCCGATAGGTCCTACCTGGAGTGGAGAGAGAACTTTACCAGTTTTGGAGGTGAAGACCTGGCGGACGCCTGTGTCATGACCTTCCCCAACGGCAAGACGTGGTGTGAAATGCCGTGGACACGCCCAGTGCCCATTAACCCCGACGGCAGTAACTCCCCCTGCTGGAAAACCCAGTACAAGGTTCCCTTTTATTACCGCCAAGAGGACGGCAAGTGCTACATCACAAAGAGCTACTGTAAAAATCAACAGGGCAACGGCGGGTTTGATGGCGACTACGGTGTGGGGTATGACTTTTGGATTGGCAAGTACTGTAACCATCCCCAGTCGGAAGACACTGAAATCCAGCAGGGCTATGACTGTTGCACCGCCATAGGGCAGAGCCTAGCCGAGTTCTTTTTTGGGGACACCTTGCCTGTGGAGTTTGACAACCTCACCAACTACTATGACAATGTGTTTTCCGGAAAATCACCAGAGACGTACTGTGGTGACTCGGCTACGGTGTCCGAGTCCGCAAAACTGTCTTCAACTGCCGCCTCTTTGGGTGGTTCCAAACCCGACAACATTGCTGCTCTGGATCCCATTGTCACCTTTTTGAGTGACGAACGCCTTAAAACCAACATTCAAAAGGTGGAGGACAACGGGTGTGGCATGGGCATTTCTCTGTACACGTACGAGTGGACACCAGAGGCCAAACGGTTGTACAAAAAACCCGCTGGCACCATTACAGGGCTGCTCATGTCAGAACTGGAGCGGGTGTTTCCCCGGTCCGTCCGCTGGAGTCCGTACGGCCACAAAATGTTTGCTCACATCCCAGCTGCCATGCCCCCCAGCAACCACTTTTTGGCCCTGGTGTACATTAACGTCATTATGCACCTCATCATGAGCTCCGACATGTTTGAAAAAGAGAAGGCCCCCAAGGCGCCAAAGGCTCCAGAGGCGCCAAAGGCCCCCAAGGAAAAGAAGAAGCCTAAGAAGCAGCAGCGGCAGTAGTAGTAGTCGACGCCTCTTGGTTGTACCAAATGGTGTCGGTGGCGGGGGGTTGAAACACGCCGCGCTCTTGCAGCAGGCCAAACAGTTGGTAAATGTCTAGACCCGACCCCGTGGGCGGGATGTTGTACGTGAGTGTTTGAGTGGGCACGTTTTTAAAAAAGGATTGTACCACGCTACGAGAGAGTGCACAAGAGGTCTTTTGAGGAATGACCTGCATACTGTACGCGTTGACCACAAACACGGGCTCAAAGGCTTGCCCCTGTCCCACCGTTTTCCCGTCAAACACAGTGGGTACAATGGTTTGGTTGGACGGCAGCACACAGACCGACTCACCAGCTGTGGTTAGCCCGTACTTTAAACAGGCGTTGGTGACGGGGGACACCCCTTGAACGGGCACCGCCTTGTGTGTCCCAGTAGACGCCTTGTTTGTACACACCCCCTGAACGGCGTTACCGTAGGAATAAATAAACTGGCCGTCATACCAGTACATGAACTGAGTGGCTGGGTTAATAACCAACAGTGTACCATTGGGAGCTATTTGATACGTAAGGCTCTGACAGTTGCCAGTAAACCAAATGCACTTGTTTTTTAAAGCCGGAACCACCGCAAACACCCCCAACAACGCCCCAGCCGCAACAGCCAACAACATGACATAACATGCCACCGCCACGGGTGACGTAAACTTGGCAGCAACGTTTGATTTCATGGCAAAGCTCCTCTTTTTTTTTTATTTCACTTGTAGGTTAAAAAAAAAAGGGGGGTCGCACGCACAATATGGAAGACAAGATCAAGATTGAAAAGGAGCCTCAAGTGTCAAGTACCAATGACATCTTAGAGATTGCCCGGCAGCGGGCGGAGCAGGGGTTGCAGACAGAGGTGTATGAGTGGCAGTTTCCCAAGGTGTTGGACAAGGCGATTCCTATGTGCACAGTTGCCCCCATGATTAACAGGTTGCACAAGTTAACGGTGCAGCTGGGGCACCGCTACCCAAACTGGGACAATGACAAGTTAAGAGAGTTTATTAAAGAAAAGTATAAGGAGTTTAGGGACATGGCAGACCGGACACACCCCCACTTGTTTACCATGGTGGTGGACCGCAACCTGAGTGAAAAAAACTTTTCACGCATTCAAGACTTGGTCAACATCCGCTTCCTGCATGAGCAGAGTTCAGACAATGACGCCAACACCAAGCTCATCAGCAGCTACTTTCAACAAGAGTTCTACACGCCTAAAAAATAAAGGACTGAATCAACTGCACCTCAGCCGCCGTCAAGCGCTCATTCTGTGAGGGGTCAATAAACTTGATGTGTTTGTATTTGCAAGCCGGTCCATTGGGACAAAACCCGCGGCGGTACGCGTTGCACTCGTTGTGAAACACATTTTTGGCGGGATGACGGTAGGGACAGTTTGCCACAGTGCACTGGCCATTAATAAAAAACTGGCAAATGGCAATGTAGGTGACGTCCCCACTGTGCAAAAACTCACACTCCAGTTTACCCTTGTGACACAGCCCCCGAAAGTAGTGAGTACAGATTTGATTTTTTTTCTTTTTAAGCGCTGGATGTTGTTCATAAAACGCCCGTTCCTCAGCCTCCTCTTTGGCGTCCACCCGTTTCAAGTCCTCCTCAAACGAAAAGGTGTAGTTGTTTTCAAACTCCTCCATGCCCTGGTGGGCCATGAACACTAAATCCAGGGGGCCACACCGGTTGTCGGGCTTTTCCTGTTCCTCTCTCTCTGCCGCCTTGCGCTTTTTAGGTACTTCTTTTTGTTGCCGAAACTCAAACTCCTTGAGGGGCAGCACCACCACCTTGTCGTTGTTGTCTGACAGGTAGTACGACCCGGTTTCAATCTCCTCTGGGGTGGCCGGGCGCAACCGGGTTTTGGGGATGCCGGTAATCCGGCGCACCTTGGTCAACAGCTCCGCGGTTTGGTTTCGTTTGTTGGACTCCACAAACGGGCACAGGGCTTGAAAGTGTTTGCCGGTGTTGTGGCAGTACTTGCACACAAACAGTGGGTGGGGGGTGGTAAGCGTGGCGTAGTCTGTTGGATGTTGAATGTGTTGTTTCATGATCCGAACCACAACAGGCGGCAAAAACACTTGGTCAGGACCCGTTGCCGCCGCACGCCCTCCTGTAAGCAACGCGTGTAACTTTTGTTCTTCATTTAACAACAACATCTCTTTGGTTTCTCCCCCCGCCGCCGCCGCTGCTGCCGCTGCCGAACTAGGGGGAGGAACTTGTGGCTCTTGAACGCCCCCGTCTGGGTCCAGGTCACACCAGTATTTGGCGGGCACGTACGCATGCAAGTGGTCCGGTTGGGGATGGCGTTTCACCACAATCATGTCTCCACCATACACCTGGGTTTTGGAGGTTAAAACCGTACCAGGAACAGCTCCAGCCATGCTGTACTCATACACCGCGGTAACGTACGAGTTTTGAAGGACCTTGGACGGCAGAATGAACTTGAAACACCCAGAGCCCTTTTCAAGGCAGTACCGTATGTTTTCCCACTTGTCATTTGCAGGTAGGACAATGTAGTGCGCCGGGTTGCCCGCTGGGTTGTGTTGAAAACGAAGGTAACAGTTTTCATAAGTAAACTCCGCCACCGTCAACTTCTTCATGACTTGAATTTTTTTTTTTAAAAGTTAACGTGTGTACACTTAAAAAATATATTGTTTTAAATAAAAAATTGGAACATGTCGCAAACCCAGCCGTTATCAAAAGTATTGACACAGTACAACCATGTTGTGGAGACGTTTCATAAACGGATGCAACAGGACAAGATGTCACACATAGATGATATGATCACGCTGTACGCACACAGTTTAGCGGGCGGTGCGTCAGACGCCTCTCTGGGGTACCTAGAAAAAACGATGGCAAACCGGGATATCTTTAACGAGTACAGAACAGAGATGGATGCAAAAGAGTGGCACAAGGTTGACAAGATGCTGTACTCCCTTTTGGGTAAAAACATGAACATGCTGGTGGGCGGGCAAAAACAGGGCCACCTGCCCGAAACCAACCTGATTCAAAGCAACCGCGTGTTAAATGCATACAGGGAGCAGCTGGGTACAAAAATGATGGAAAGCCGGTTTTCTCATGCCATGGAGTTTAAAAAGTCGGTGGAGCAGGTACTGGCGGACCCTATGCTGAGTGATGACACCAAGGTAGTGGTGCGTAAGCTGCTAGCCTTGGTAGAAGAGGCGTACTACCCCAAGCTGGAACGTGACGCCAAGGCATGGGGGGCTATAGAAGCACTTTTAGAGGAGCTCCCCGAAAACACCGCCAATTGTATTTTACGCTGTGGGGCCAAGGGTGGGCCCATTTATGAGGTGCAAGTTCAAAAGACCCCCAGCGGCATTTCCGCGTCAAGAAGTTACATGTCTTCTTCCTCAGGGGCGTCTGGAGCGTCTGGAGCGTCAAGAGTGTCTGCAACACTGCCATCGGTAGCACCATCAAGAGTGGAGGAGTTGGAGGGTGGGTGCGGAAAGTCATGGAAAGTACAGGGGGGTGGAGGGTGTGGGGTTAGCCGTATGAGCAGCAGCAGCAGCAGCAGCAAAAAACTCAGGGGAGGAGGACCCGTTTTTCAATCACCAGCCGCTCAACAGTTGTATAACCTTATTAACTCTGAGTAAAAAACATCATGAACAACACATTTTTATAACATTTGTTCAATACAATAGTCGTCAATAAACACATTTTTGTACTGCAAGCAAGAGAATTTCAGTGTCAGGGAGTTGTCTAGGCCGTTAAAGTTGTAAAGCACACTGCGTGAGGGGCAGGTGGGTCCCGCAAAAAACTGTAGGGTCAGCCCCGTCACACGAGCCAGTGGCCAGTACTTTCGGTTGCCCAGCTGCTGTGGGTCATACTCGGTCACGTTGTTCAGCCCACCCATGACCGGTATGCGTGCTAGAATGGGGGTGTCTAAAAAGTTTTTGGAAATGTCGGGGCACACAATGTCCACGTACTGCAACGAGTCCAGTGCAGTGCGAAAGGGGGCTTGAATCACACCGCCAGCAGTTGCCTCTGCAACCCCAGGGGGGAAGCCATACGCCTGGCGTGACAGCTGATACGGGTCATACTCGGGTGTAAACAGCAGGGCAAACGGTAACGCCCCCGCGGTGCGTGTAAACACCAACTTGGCATCCACGCTTGTTACCGTGTACGTGTTTACAAGTCCCGCAGCCGCCATTTTAGAACCAATTTCTGCAGCAAGCAACGGCACCGTGCCGTAGTCACCAATGTCATTTACCACGGGTACGGGCTCGTTGGTGTCCTCCTGGATCCACAGGGTTTGGTTGTTGACGTTAATGTCGTACTCCCCCCGTGGTATGATGGCTTGAATGACCTCAATGGCAAACACGTTGTACATGGGGGTAGGGAACTTGAAGTAGTATTCTTGAGACGTGGGGTAGACCGTAAAGTCCCGGCATGCCGAGTCCGCGTACAGCACATAGTCTCTCTCTGACCGGGGTGCAAACGTGTTTAACGGGCTGCACTCAAAATTGGGGGTCAGCGTACTGGGTGACTGGTACAACGGCAACGGCATGACGGGTAGAGGCGGCGCCTGTGGTGGTGGTGCCTGTTGTGGTGCCTGCTGCATGCACCGCAAAGGGTTGGTGGGGTCTGTGTTTTCATCAAGAGGTGGAGGTGGCGGACGTACACAGGCTTGATTCCACCGAGCTGACTTTTTGGGGCTGGTGGTGGTAGTGGTGGTGGTTGTTTTTGGTTTTAAAAAAGACAACAGGGTGGACGTGGTACCACCACTGTGGGCTGCTGCTGCTGCTGGTGTTGTAAGGGACAATGTTTTCCATTGTTTCACCCCATAAAACAGCGCCACCAAAAAGACAACTAGGAGCACCACAAGGAGCACAACAGTGACTTTTTTATTAAGGGGCATCTTTGTTTTTTACACCACACACACACAAATTTTGTGGAAAAAAGAGGTCACTACAGTTCCGCATGTAACACCCAGTCGTCGTCTTCATCCATCAACATTTCTTCTTCTTTTTTAGTTGGTGGCGGTGGTGATGGTAGTGCTGGTGGTGGTGGTAGTAGTGATGTGGTTTGGGCGTCTTTTTTTTCTTCTGGTGCCGCCACGACAACGGGGGCAGGGGCAGCCACAGGAGGCTGTGGTAAGCGCTTGCTCCTTTTGTACGGGTCGTACTTTTGAGGCACTTGCTGGGTGTTGTAAATGTACACGGGTGTGGAAACAAGGGGGGCAAAAAAGGGGCCCACACTCAAGTTGTTGTCAGGCACCGGCGAGTGGCACTGCCAACCCAGACACAAAATGTTGGCTGACGTGGAGCAGTGAGAGGAGTGGTAGCGTGGGAACTGAATGTGCAACCCCCGCGCCGCCCGTAACACCATTTGCTTCCAGTTAATGTTGCGTGTAAACTGTAACACAAACAGGTGGTGCCCATAGCGGGGCACACTTTGAAGCATGCCCATGTCATTCTCTAGGCTGTACAAACTGCTGTACGTCGCAAACGTCACCGTAAAAGAGTTAAAGGCGTTAAAGCCCACAAAAAACTGGTTTTCAAACACCTCATTCCTGGTTAACGGCTCTTTACAGGCCACCCCCAAGTTGCCTGTTAAAGCCAGGGTGTAGTAGTTCTGAGACAGCTCGTGCAGCACATCAGGGCAACAGTCTGTTAACAACAACATGTTAATCCACGGGAAACCCACCTGCACCTGGTTTGCAAACAAGTGGGGTCGGTTGGTATCACCGTGGCTCACTGCCACACAGTAGTTTTTTAAAGGAGAGAACTGCATTTGTATATTTTTTTGTATACTCTGTCAAATAAAAAAAAAATGGAACATTTATTACGGTCTATTGTTCGCTTACATGCTTATACAACACCCAAACAGTTTGCACAGCCGTATCGGGAACTGGAACGGGTAGCGGGTGTTGGGTCTGGCACTTTTGTCAAGGGGGTGGGATCCAACGTGGACCCCAACTACTTGTACATCCTAACCTGTGCCCATGTTGTGGAAGACGCCGACCAAGTCACAGTGGTTCTCCCACTCAAAGGGAGTGAACAGCTGCCCGCCAGTGTGGTGTCGTTTGTCCCCAAACACAACTACGACCTAGCCATTGTGGCCCTGCACAACCCCAACGGCATATACAACTCCTACATTCGCTACCTGCCTCTGGGCTCCTCTGACAAGTTGGTGCAGGGCCAAAAACTTTTAGCGCTGGGGTTCCCCATGGGACAGACCGGGTTGAAGGTGTCTGACGGCGTGTTTGCGGGCGTGCAACACTTTTTACAGCACACCGTGTCCATTAGCCCTGGCAACTCAGGGGGTCCGCTGGTCAACAAAAAAGGGGAGTTGGTGGGGATTAACAACGCCGGAATGATCCATGTGGCAGCGTCAAACATTGGTTACGCAGTGCCTATTGAGTTGTATAAACTGACAGCCAAACGTTTGTTTCATGTGCCTGTGAACCCCAGTGAACCTGGGCCTCACCGGGTGCTGCGCCCACCTGGGTTTGGCCTGTTTATTCAACCCACCACAAAACAACAAACCGCGTCAACACCCTGTTGCCCACAGGGTATGTACATTTTTCAAGTCATTCCTGGCAGTCCGGCGTCTCAAGCGGGCATCCAACCCGGTGACCTGCTGTGTGAACTGGAGCACTCCCAAGTTGACAACACCGGGGAGGTACAAACGCCATGGTCTGTTCAAAAAGTCCCCGTGGTTACAGCAGTGCTTCGGTTAAATGACCCCACCCAGGCGTATCACTTTAAAATTTGGTCCAGTGCCACCCAGCAGTGCACCCACCATCAGCTCACTCCCCTAGTCCTTGATACCCACGGCTCTAAAATGCTGTACTTTCCTCATGACCCCGTGGACTACTTGAATGTTCAAGGCTTTATTCTCATGAACATGAGCAAGAACCACCTGGGGTTTGACGACCTCATGATTACCATGCTGTCCTTGGAACCTCTGGAGTGGTTTCAACCGCATGTGTTTATTACACACATTGTGCCCGGCTCCCCTGCGGCCATGTCTAAAACCCTGACCGTGGGGGACACGGTGGTTGCAGTGAACCGGAAACAAGTAAACAGTATTGCAGACGTAAAACGGCGGTTGCAATCCAAACCCGGTGGTCCCCACCAACTTACTACCCAAACCGGAAAAACCGTTGTGCTTTGAAAAAAAAAATGTGCACGTTGTAATTAAAAAAAAAAACAATCTAACCCATGAGTAAAGTTATTAACCTGGATGTGATCCGGCGGAAAAAGAACCCCAGTTTTGTGGCGGTCAAACCGTCGGAGCGTAAGTTTGCGTTTGATTGGCTGCCGCCCATGAATTCTAGTTTGGTGAACGCTGCACCGCTGCGACCCCGGTCTCACACGGCCAGACTGATTGCCAAGGCGGGTGGCAAGCTGCCGGACAACTTTGACTGGACCAATGCCACGGATGTGGCGGTCAAGCGTATGGGTGGCACCCCAGCTGATGCTGGCCGGGTGGCACAAATTTTAAAGCCGTTGAACCAGCTGGCGTGTGGCTCTTGCTGGGCGTTTTCTTCGTCCAGTGTGCTAGCGGACAGGTACACCCTGTTTCAGGGGCTGTCTACGCCGCTGCTGCTGTCTCCCACATACCTGTTGGCCTGTGACTTTAGTGAAGTAAACAGTGGGGAGAACAGTGATGGCTGTAAAGGGGGGTTGCCGTCAGAGGCGGGCACGTTTTTTGAAAAAAACGGCATTCCCACTTGGAGCTGCCAGGACTACGGCTGGTGTGACCCCACAAGTAACAACATCACCAATGACATGATCCCGGCTTGTTCGGAAATTAAAAACTCTTGTTACAAAGACAGCACGGATGGGGGTAGTGTGACTCCCGTGTCCTCTCCGGTTGCCAAGATGTACAAGGCCAAGGCGGGGTCTACTCAAGCCCTGGCGGATCCAGAGTCGCTTTGTGCTGAACTTTTTCATCATGGACCGGTAGTTGTGATTATGCGTGTCTTTGAAGACTTTATTTCACGTGACCGCTCCCAAACCAACAACCCAGGGTGGACCAACACCAGCAACATTTATGTGAATCTGGGGGAGAAGCAAGCCCTGTACCCACCCTACAGCTCAACCTCTTTTGATGGTGGCCATGCCATTGTGGCTGTGGGCTACGGCATTGAACCCAACCCGCAGGGCTTGCCGGATGATATTACCGCGGAGCTAAAAAAACGAGGGGGGTTGAGGTACATTAGAGCACGCAACAGCTGGGCTGGTCAATGGAACGGTGACGGGTTCTTTAAAATTGCGCAGTCGTATCCTGACTTGGGTATTAACATGACGGTGGGTATTGACCGAATCATCACGGTGGATGCGGGTGGTGGTCAAATGATTAACACAGGTGGTGGTGTTGCGTTTTTGCCGGATTTGCCCATTTCTGAGCCGGTTGTGTTTACTGATGGCAAGGGGCCTACTACTCCGCCTTCTCCCAAACCCAACGGTGGTGGCGGTGGTGGTGGCGGTGGCAAAAAAGGCGCTCCCAGTCCCAACGGAGGTGGAGGGGGGAGTAACACTGGAGGTGGGGGTAGTAACACTGGAGGTGGGGGTAGTAACACTGGAGGTGGGGGTAGTAACACTGGAGGTGGGGGTAGCAGTGGTAGCAACAGTGGTAGCAGTGACAACTTTTGGACACAACCGGGTGGCATCTCTGTCATTGTGGTGTGCTCCCTGGCGGCGGTGGGCATTATTGTGGGGGCGGTGCTGGGTGTGAAGCACGCCAACAAAAAGAAAAAGATGCTCAAGGGTGGTTCTTGGTTCTAAATGACTTTTTTTTTTATAAACTGGACTTTCTACTTACTGTGCTTTTACTACTATTTCCAGACTTCATCTTGATAGACCAGTCATACTGGTTGTCGCGCTCATAGCCCATGCGATCAAACAGGGACGCCAGCAGCCTTCTCAGGCGGTCATAGTCCGGTTTTTCATAAAACCCCAGTACTTTGGCATACTGTAACAATCCAATCAACTCCTGAGGTGCCCCGGGACAAATGTCTCTGGGCTCAATTTTTTCCTTCCACACTGCAATGTTTTCAAACATAGTGGTGGTGGTGTTCTTGGTGGTGGCGCCCTTTTTCTTTTTTTCTGTTTCCTGCCACGGCAGGTTGCCTCTTAAAAAATAAAACAGCAGGTACGCCAGACTTTCCAGGTCATCCCGACGGCTTTGCTCAATGCCACGGTGGTTGTTGACGGACGCGTACCGGGGAGTGCCAATGAGGGACTTGCCCAGCTGGAAGGGAATGTGGACATGGGTTTCAGGATCCACGTAGCACTTGGACAACCCAAAGTCAATTAGGTAGAGCTCATGACAATGTGACCCCACCCCAAACACAAAGTTGTCAGGCTTCAAGTCACGATGAATTACCCGGTGTTGATGCAGCGTCTCCAGCCGTGTCAACATTTGATCTGCCAACAACAACACGGTTTTTAAAGAGAACTTGTGACCACAGTAGCGAAACAGTGCATCCAGGCTGTAACCCAGCCTCTGCATCACCAAGATGTTGTACTCCCCGTCTTGGCCGTAGTAAACCAACTTGGGGACCCCAGGTTGTGACCGGAGCTCCCAGTACACCTTGGCTTCAAACCCAAGTTGAGGGTACTTGTTGCTACTTTTTTCTAACTTGATGGCCACCTCTTTGTTTCCTTGCAGCTTGTCGTATGCCTCAAACACCTGGCCAAAGGCGCCGTTGCCAATGGGCGGCCCTAATACAAACCGGTCACACACCACCAATTCGTTACTAGTTTTTTTTTCTTTGACACAGCTACTGCCGCTACCACCACCACTGCCGCCATCGTTGCAGTGGCTAGGTGGACGTTCATGAACTACAGACTTGCTTTCTCTTTTCCCAGCATTTACAACAATTGTATTGCGGTCAGGGTTGGTGGCACTCACCACACTTTGTGCACTCATGTTTGTTTTTACTTCTTTTTTATTATTTAATTTTTGGCGGGCAACGAAAGGTTTTTTACTTACTCATCAGACTGCAAGTGCTGTAAAATAAAAGAGCACAACTTGTCATCACTTGCCTGACTTTGTAACTCCACCCTAGTGCGACATTCCGCCCCGTACTCATGGAACATTTCTAATTCAAACTCCACATCTGTGGAGCCGTACCTGGCAATCACAACCCGGTCACTTGTTAAAGTAAACACAATGTAGTTCCAAGCCTCTTCATCTCCATGAATGGGAAGCTCTGGTTCATAGCGACTCACACCATAACTGTCACAGAATTGGGGGTTGTACATGTACACCTCCCACCCTGTAAGCTTTAGGACGTTCTTGTTTCCGGTGACAAACTCCGCGGAACTAGGTTCTGATGCTTCCTGTTGTTGTACCTTGACATCTTCACTGGTTGCACACAGAGGGTTGCAGTAAAACATACAGGCGTTAACCACAAAATGACGACTTGTCACCTCACTCTCTTCTATCCCTAGCTCCTGTTGAATGCACAGAGCTTCTTGCCACAGTAGAGGATACTTGGTTGTCAGTGGCACCCATTGTAACATTCCCTTTTCACTTTAAAAAATGAATAATTAATTTGGGTTTTTTTTGGAAACAAACAAGTAAAAAATGTCACTCCTTTCTGAAACTGTCTCTAACGTAATTGCCTGTCAACAACTAACTTTGCAGGACTTGGGGACCATCAGTTTGTCTGCCATCCGGTTGAACACTGACTCCCTGGTGGTGTTGCGTGAAATGTTGTTGTATGGCAAACAGGTAAAAAGGTTACACCCAGTTATAACCGTGTCGGACCAAGCGGACATTGCTGCTTTAATTAACGGGTTTACATTTGAAAATGGGTCCACCCCCATGAACACGGTGTCTGATGTTGCTGGAAATGAAACAAAGTATTTAGCGGTGGGAGAGGTCAGTGGCTCTGCTCCCGTGATGTCGCTCTCAACCGACGGTTTAAATTGGGAAGAGGTGGAAAACCCACCAGGTGGGGGCAGTGTGGGTATTACGGCCATAGCCTACGACAACAGCCTCTGGCAGTGTGCCACGGTTGACCCCGTTCAGTACTACTCCTCTCCTGATGGTGTGAGCTGGAGTCAAGGCACTGGTTACGAGTTCACTACCCGGTGCAACGGTCTTGTTTTTGCTCAAAACAAGTGGGTGTCAGTGGGCGCCTCAAACGGGTTCACGCAAGCGTACTCTTTGGACGGCATCAACTGGAACTCAGGCACAGGAACTCTGTTTACGGATGCGGCCGTGGCGGTGGCTGCGTCAAATGACCTGTTTGTGGCAGTGGGTGCCTCCACTGGCAACAACCCCACGTTACTAGTATCTGTTGATGGCATGTTCTGGACAACTCCACTAGTGGCGCCCACATTTACCACCGGCTCCTCTGTGGCAGTCAACTCAGAGGGCACCATGTGGGTAGCCGTTGGAGAAAACGCACCCCTACAATACTCCACTGATGGCCTAGAATGGAAAAGCAGTGGCTTCACTGGTTTAGTGAACGCTTCCAAAGTGTGCTATGACGGCACCAAGTTTATTGTTGTGTCACCTCAAAACATGACTGTGTATGACGTTGCGTTCTCTTTAGACGGGATCCACTGGCAACTCAGCACAAGTAACACGTTTGGAGCAGTCCTTACAAACATTCGTGCCAACACCTACCGCTCTACTTTAGTGCTTTAGTACAATATCATTGTAGTCATTTATTTTATAAATCTGGGGTACGGAGCAGACGTACACAACTCAAAATAAGCGTCCTTCATGTCTTGACAATCAACAACCTGAACTTCAGGTAGCAACCAGTTCTTACTGCGTTTTACTAAGAGCTGACAAAACAGCAACCAGTGTTCGCCATGCATCAACACTTCATTGAAACAATCATTAAACTCGTCAAACACCCGCTCCAACACCTGACTGGAAAACCAAGTTGGATTGTTACAGTTCATGCGATGAGCGTGACCGTAACCTGATACCAGTTGAAAAGCCTCCTTGATTAACACCAACTCATCTGCTCCGTTGCTCCTCCCCCTGCTGGCTTCATTTGTAAACGCCTGTAGTTCAGCCACACTCTTTAACAACAACAGACTGGATACTGATTTGGTGTTGGCCATGGTTTAAAAAATGAAATAAATGTGTATATCTGTTTTTTATTTTATTTTGCAAAACACTGCTCACACAACCACGTGTGATGTGTTTCATTGTAGTACCTACAAACAAAACAACACCTTAGTTCACAGCCGGCACAGTCAGAAAAACAGGTGCCGCACAGCTGCTCACAACAAAACTCGCACCGTGTCTGCGTCTCTGCTGCCTTTTGGTAACAACATGCACAAACAGTGTCCTCTTCTTCACTTGGCAAACTCTCGGTTGTAGTTGAAGACATGGCGTCATATTGGCTGTCTACATCTGAAAAGTCTTTTTCCATGCTGAATGTTTGTCACTTTGAGAACTAAAGATGTGTGTGTGTGTGTATCTAAAATAGTTTTATGCTTTTTATTGGTTTAAATGTAGTCACACGGCTGCACGGTGGGGTACGTCAACTGAAACGGTTTGCCACAACCCAAAAGGACACCCTGAGCACACAAGGTTTCACACTCGTGTTGAGAAGCATGAGGGTTGAGTTGCTCTCCAGTAGTCCTGTTCACTGCATGTCTAAAAATTTTACAGTTTACTTCATGAATAGATACCACTACAGTGCCGTCACAGTGTGGACACTCAAACACGTACATGTCCTCTACTTGAGTCACTGGTTTGGACATGAGGTTGTATTTTTTTTATTTAAACCAGCTAGTATTTGAAATGACCTCCCTGTTGTCGTTCCAGCGCACATGCTGTTGAGCGGTTGGGGTAGCCAAGTGGGGTCGACGGGTACACAGTTCAAACCGTTTCACACCCGCGCCATCTTCTAGAAACACCGAGTTGTACAACTGGCCGTGGTACCAGTGTGCCACATGGTCTGAATAACGAGAGCCACAGCCACACTTGCATAACTCTGGGCTCCACGGCGTCACCACTTTACACTGTCGTGGCTCTACTACACACTGTAACACCACACCTGTGTGTTGGTGTTCATCACCCGCCGCACGGCCGCAGTTACTGGTGGCTTTTTCTAAGCCAGCAAAGTACACGCCCGGCCCCAGCATCCCCTTGCAGCAACAGGCATACGGCGGGTCACACTTGTAGTACGTCCCCGGACAAGAGTGGACGGAGGACACCTTGAACCCTTTCCGTAAAACACCTTTTGCTCTAGACAGGGAGGTACCGTGATACAAAACATACGATGCTGACAGTCCAAGAGCTAACTTGAGAGCCAACACAGACAGAGCGCCGTTCAACCCGTGAATGTTTTCTACAAGAGCAGGGGCTACCCAGTCTAGCCCTGGCACAGCGTCTTCCCCATGCCAGTTGACAATAAACAAGTACTGTGGTTGCGGTCCAATTGCCACCACTTGTTCCACACTTTTCATAAACTGCTGCAGTGTAAGAACACCCTTACAACCAGCCCATGCGGTCACAACCGGAAAACGCTCCGCCTCCCTTTCTACACGGGGCCAAGACAGACAGGTTTTTTTACGTTTCACTTGAAACTCTGGCCCCCGTTTGAGTGCCAACACCACCCGTTGTTTCACACCAACACTAGCAGGACCCAAGGGCCACGGGATCATGTAGTCAACCAGTCGGTGGTGTACACACTGTCTCACTAGCGGTAGCACATGCAGCTGGTAGCTCTGAAGTAACGTCATGGACACCAACCCCTCCTCACACTGACGCACCAGCGGCAGGTTATTACTTACCACAACATTATTTTCCCACGGCACCTCCAACCGTGAGTCGGCTGCAGTCACGGTGGCACCGGTTGTAACCAAATCAAACCAGGGCATCTGGTGCCAGTACTCCAACTCGTACCGGGAGCGCCAGTGTAACAAAGACAGGTTCACACACTCACGCTCCGTGGACTGTCCACAGTGTGAACAGTGCACCACAACCGTGTCACTCGGTTCTACAGCCACAAACCGTGTTAAGCGAGGGTCTGTCCAAAACCCTTGCAACTGAGGAAACGCACTGCAACACTGGTCTGATTGGATGTGAACCGTCACCAGTTTGGGCCACCACAAAGACGCTTGTAACACTTGAAGCACCCACGTTTCCGCAGATGCGCCAGCAGACAACACCACCTGCGCCCCCAACACCCGATGGCTAGTGATGTTATAAACAAACTTCATTGTAAACTAACAATTAAAAAAAAAAAGAGTTTTATTACCCAATTAAGACATTTTCCAGCGTAAGCCACAGTTTTCACACTGAACAAACACAGTCATGCTCTCATCTGCGCCGCGGGTTTGTTTTTGTTCCACGCTGACGTGGGTGCTCTTGCACCGGCCACACTTGATTTGACACTCCACCGCCGCCGATAGTGTGGAAGACTGATTGGAGGAGGTGTTGGCTTTTGCAACAGGCGCAGCTGCAACATGTTCTACTTCCAGTAACGCCTGCAACACGCTGGCAAGGGAAAGTGTGTCCAGGGGTTTGTACTTTAGACAGGCGCACACCCGGTAGACCGCGGGTTCATACAGAGCCCAGTCTCCCCCACTTTGAGCAAACAAGTGTTTTTCAAGGTCAATCAAAAAAGGTGGTGGCGCCTGAGGAAGTAAGGTGTTAAACAGATCCACCACCCGCCACCGACCCTCCAGGCTCACGCCCTCATGCAGCGCCGGCGGTGGTGCATTTAAACGTTTTAGTACCAAGGGTCGTCTTGCTATCATTTTTTCTTTTAAAATAACCCTTTTTTAGGGGAGGGTAATTTTTTTTTTGTTGTGCTTATAAACAAAAAGAAGCTCTCTTAAAAAATGGCCCATGATGAAGAAGAACTTGACCTTGCCGGTGGTGCCCGCCGCCGCCGGCGCAGCCGCAGCCGAAGCCGGAGCCGCCGTTGCTCCCGTGGGAAGCGGGTTGATGGCCTCTGCAAGCGCAAGCCTGGCCCCAAGCGTTCCCGTTCCCGTTCCCGAAGCCGTTCCCGTAGCAGCCGCCGTTTGGCGGGAGGTGCTCACCACCATGGTGGTGACATGGAGGGTGGCGCTCGTCGCCGCCGCAGCCGTAGCCGTAACAGCCGGAGCCGCCGCTCCCGCCGACGGAGCCGGAGCCGCAAGAGCCGTAGCCGTTCCCTGGCTGGTGGTGCCCGCCGCCGCCGCAGCCGCAGCCGTAAGAGCCGGAGCCGCCGCCGCTCCCGCTCCCGGAGCCGGTGCTCCCATGGTGTGAAGAAGAGCGGTGCCTGCAAGCGCAAGCCCGGTCCTAAGCGCCACCACTAAGTAAAAAAGAAGCACGCACAGCATCTACCGCAGCTACCACCGCAGCCGTCGTTTCTGGATTGAATAAAAAAAATGAATGAATGATCACATTGTTTTGGTTTTATTTTCCGTACCCCGGCATGTAGCCGGGTGCCATTTGATACTTGCCCCAACAGCCGCAGCCGTCACCCTCCAGGTCACTGTAGTGCTTCACCGCAGCGTTGTAAGCATCCACAGAAGGGTAGTAGTACTGCGGCGCGTTCACCACGTCATTCACAAACCCAGGGTGGCGCTGTTGGTCACAGTTGGACGGACGCAAGTCCTTTTGATAAGAGTAGCCACAGGCGTTCATACCCCGTTGCATGTAATCCCCCATACAGTTCAAATAGTCCCCCATCCGGCTGTTGGGATCATTTTGTAGAATAGGCAAACATACGTCCCTCATGGACATGGATGGCCCATTCTCATCCACACCAAACCCACCCATCACTTCATACATACACTTGGCATCGCCCACACCCCGGCGGTAGTCATACACGGGTAACGGCACCGTGGGACGCCGCCGATTAATTGTAATGTTCCCAGACTCTATGGTTTTGTACAAACTTTGAGGACTCCAAATAGTTTGACCGTACACACCCACTGACATTTGGCGGTTTTTTTTTATTTTTTGTACTGCAAAATAAATAAATGAAAAAACGAGACAACAGCCTCTCACTGCCTTTTTCAGTCTTTCCCTGTGGTGTTCAAGGTGAAATGTACGTGTCAATTGTCATTGGCACAACACCACTCAAGGCTTTGATTGATACGGGTTCTGGTGGGTTGCTCACCATTCAAAACGTCCCCGGCAGCCCTGGGCCCACTTATAAACGACGGCCTCAGGTGGCCACCATCACCACCGGAAACATTCCCTTGGGGTTAGAGTGCTCCCTGCAGTGTACAGCCGACAACAACAGTGCCTGTTTTTTTTCACAAGACAGCAGCACCAGCTGCGCCCTCCAGTTTGGGACGGGCAGTGTGAACTACAACCCGGTGTTGGAAGCCATTCAGTTTGGCTCACTCACCCACCCTGCGTTTTACGTTGCCCTGGCAGACACGGAACAAGACTTTCCCTTTCCCATACCGTGCATCATGGGGGTGTCCCACTACAAGTACGCTGACAACAGCCCACTGGGGTCACTATGTAAAAAAACGGTACCCGGGCGGATCTTGATTAACCAAGCCACCACCATGTTTCAAATCTTTCAACACCTGGGGGGTGGTAACTGCCTGGTGGACACCCAAACCCTGCGCATGGCGTACGGACCACGGGACAAAACAGTGAGTTTTGCAGTGCCACCACCCCCAACCACCACCGTGCTCCCCGTGCCGCTGGTGTCTTCCATGTTCCCGTTTTATGCCGTGGAGCTCACGGCGTTTCAAGTGGGGGCCCTTTCAATTCGTTTGCCCACAAAACAGGTCCTCATTTTAGACAGTGGCACGTCGTCAGGCGGCTCATTGGCACCGGTGCTGTACGACGCCCTGCTGCACAACGTGGGCCGGTACACCAACGGGTTGACGGGGTTGGCCATCAACGGAGGCACGGTCCAGGGTGTGCCCGCCAACAAACTGGGGTTGTTTCCACCCGTGTCGTTTACTTGGGGGTCATATACCCACGTGCTGCAACCTGACGTGTACATGGTGCCACAGACCTGTGACGACAAGGAGCACTTTATTAACATATTCTCTAGGGGTGACAGTGACAGTGGCAACGTGTCCATTGTGGGAAACATGGTGTTTCAAAACCTGGTGTTCACCTTTGATTTGTTACATGATGTGGTGTACACGGAGAGCAGCCTGCCGGTGATGCCAACCATTGACGTGACGTACCCCTCCCCGGCACGAGACAAGCTGCCGTTAACCATGACAGAGAGCATCAGCCGGGGTGAAAGTGTGACACTGCCTGCACCCAAGGTTCGGTTAGGTGTGCCTCACGCGGTATTTAAAAAAATAAACTTTACAGTGGACAGCAGCAGCACAGAAGGCGGGCAGCTGAGCTACAAAGCCGCCCTGACCAACAACCAGTGCTGTGTGTACAACGAAACCACCCAAAAAATTGTGAACCTTCACACGTTTGAGGACAACAACAACAACAACACGGCTGCAAATGCTGCAAATGCTGCAAATGCTGCAAATGCTGCAAATGCTGCAGGTTGTACCACTTCTCCTCCTCCTTCTACCACCACCGTGTGGACCGCCCGAAACATTACCCTCTTAACTCTAACAGGTATCCTGTTGTCACTGTGTGTCTGGCGTTTGATTGTGTTATTTAAATTTAAAAAAGGTAAAGCCGTGTGATACAAAAAGGGCACACAACCAACTCCTACCACCAACTCCTTCTCCATCCCATGGCCCAATTACTGCCGTTTGCCACTTTTTTGGTGCAGCAGGAGCCGTACATTGTACGCATCACCATCCACCATGAAACCGGTGACAACCAGGACTTTCAAGACATTATCAAGGCGTTTATGAAAATTTTTGAGGCGCAGCAGAGAGTGGCGGTCATCATTGACGCCACCGCCCTCAAACTCATCCCCCGGGAATCCATGAAAGACATTCGTCAGTTCATGAGAGAGAACCGGGCCACGTTTGAACGCTACCTTAGAGCCAGCAGTATCATCATACGCTCCGTCATTATTAAAAACATCATTAACACCATATTTAAAATTCAACCCCCCATCCGCCCCAACCTGCTGGTTACAGCCGCTGACGCCGCAGAGGCATTTGTGGCCCAATATGTGTAGCAGCGGCGGCTTTTTTTTTTAACCCAGCCACAACCCCAATAAATAATTTGTTGAAAACCAAATAAATGGAGAGTTTGTTGTACATAACATACATTAATTTAGCGCATCGTACAGACCGGAGGGAGCAAGTAGAGTCCGAGTTACAAAAGCTGGGTGTGAGCAACTACACCCGGTTTGACGCCATTCGTAACACAACACACGGCGGCCTGGGCTGCGTGTCATCTCACATTCAGTGTTTAAACAACGGGCTGGCGTCAGGCAAGCCGTACATCATGGTGCTGGAAGATGATGTGGAGTTTAAAATGAGTCGTGACGAGTGGCTGGAGTTGTTGTTTCACCTGGCCTCTCTAGACTTTGATGTGGTTACAATGGACTACAATGAAAAACATGGCCAGTTTGCACCCTGTGCCCATCCGTTTTTTAAACGCGTCCTCAAGTCTCACAACCTCACGTTTTACATTGTGGCAGCTCACTACGTGCCGACGTTACGCAAAAATTTTGAGGTGTCCCGCACGCTGCTCAGTCTAATTGGGCAGTACAACACGTTTGCAGTGGACAGGTGGTGGAATTTATTACAACAAAAACACAAGTGGTACACCTACTACAAACGACTAGCAGAGCAACGGGGAGGCTACAGTGACATTGGTCAACGGGTGGTAAAAAACTAAAAGTTGGGTTCACTGGGAGCGGTTGTTGTAGTGAAAGCACTAGACACCACCCGTCGGTACAGAATGTACTTGCCTGCAACAAAGTCGGGGCGTGTAATCTTGACCACATCATTCTCTTGGAGCCCCAGGAAGCGCACCACCGGGTCGGTGTTTAAAATGTGGGGCAGGTCATCCAGTTTAAACCTTTTAAAGAACTCAACCCGCTCTGCGCCCTGAAGCACTTCATGAGTGGGCACCAGGTCGTGGTGCAAAATGTTTACAACCAGTTCCTTGAACAAAAACGGCTCCAGTGTCATCCCTGGTGACACCAGCTCCCGGTTGGCCAGCGGTGTCAACCCGTACGACACCAAAATGGCCCTTGAAATGCCCATTTTACTCACAATGTGGGCATACTGGCGCACACAGCCCACCCCCAGCTTTTCTTTGACTTTGTTGACGTTGATGTGAAACAGGGCCGCAATGAGCTGTCCGGATTGTTCATGCATGGCCACAATGGTTAGTTTTGCGGGATGATGTATAAACAACGCCAACACATCACTGGGAGTTTGAGCCTCCACGTCTGGAGGCACAGTGTACCCCCTCACCCTAAACATGTCACACACGGTTCTACGAGCACAGTACACATCATTCATTGCGGGTTTATTTTTTTTTAAGTTAATAACCTAATACTATGTGCGAACAAACTATTTTGTTGCTGGCACACGGTCCACAGAAAACGGCGTTGCAGGTGGTACAGCAGGTGTAACAATGGAATCGGTACACATGACAAGCGTCACACTGGTTGACGTCTTCATGTTTGACAAAACAGACGGGGCACAGGTCAGCAAAGAATGCGTGCTCCATGTCAACAAACGGCTGTTTTTTAGTGGCCACCAGGGCGTGACAGCATACACAGTCATACCCCACATCCTCCTCTTGTTTTGCCTCGGCGGTCATGATGTGGCTGTGCCATGTTCCCATCCGTTTAAAAAGTTTTTTTAAAAGTTTAACCCAACATAAAAAATATTTTTTATTTTTTAAAACCCCCCTTTTTTTCTTTCACAAGCACACACCGTGACGATGAGTGAGTCCAAGGCTGAACTGTTGCAGGGTCCCGATGTGGTGAGTGGGCACATAGAGTCACGGCTGTTACCAGTGACAGAGCGACGTCTGGTGGTGCACGCTGCACCCAACGGAGAGTTACGCCGGTTTTCAACCGAAGCACTCTTGCTGTCCTCACAGGAGGACAATGATGACGACGTGGGGGGAGGAGAGGACGCGTCTGACGACGACTTTGGTGCTGCTGCTGTTGGCACACATGCCACGGACTTGACGGTGCGGGTGCTCCAAGACCTGCCCGACCCCCTACCTGACAAGTTGGCTTTGTACAAGGGCCTGCCCACGCTGTACAACTTTGCTGACGTGCTGCTGACGGGGGTGACGTTAGAAGACACCACCCAGCTCATGACAGTGGACCACCTGTTGCAGTGCTTGGATGAGTTGCACGCCAAGTACTTGAAGGACGTGTCCACCAACTTTACGCCCGCGTTGGTGTATGACCTGCTGGGGTTTGACCCTCAAAACTACATCACCCCGGACCTGCTGTCGGAGAGGCGCATCAAGCTGGACACCCTGGTGCTGGGGTTGTACAACCACTGTCTGCAGCGTCACATCATTGTGCCGTCTCAAGTGGGGGGCACGCTGCTAGAGGGGCGGGTGAAGCGCATCCGAGACATGATTGGCAACCTGTGTCAGAGCCTCCAAGTGTACCAGCGCATTGTGCAGGGGTGTAACATTAACGTGGCGGCTCAAGCGGGTGCACCGCTGGACCTGGTGGAAAACCGGGTGCAGGATGACTCTAAAAAGGCGGAGCTGGTTATACTTCACTTGCTCAACGTGGCCCAGACCAACTCGTTCAGTAAAATGGATGACTACGTGTACGGTCAAACCATTACAACGTACAACGGCCGGGCGTATTTCACCCACGCGTGGTACCAGCTGTGTGACATGAAGGAGTTCCTGCACCTCAATGTGCGCAAGGAGGACAACTACGTGGTGTGGTCCGCGTTTGTGAGCAGTGTGTCCATTGAGCACAAGGTGGTGGAGTACTTGAAGAACTGCTTTGACCACGAGCTGCCACGCCTGAAACCCAACCGGCGGGTGTTTTCGTTCAAGAACGGGCTGTATTTTGCGGATGAGCTGAAGTTCCGGAGTTACGAGGACATTCAAGCGGGGCGGGAGCATGTGGAGAGCTCCCTGGTGGCGTGCAAGTTTTTTGATCAAGAGTTCTATGACTTCCAGGGGCTGCCGGCGGAGGTGCATGGTGTGCTGTCGTGGATGGACATTCCCACGCCCGCCTTTGAGTCCATTTTGAGGGACCAACACCTGGGGGCGGACTACGACGCCAACCTGAAACGGGGTGACCCCGGGTACAGTGACGCCGAGGAGCAGCGGGTGCACCAGTGGATTTACGCCCTGCTGGGCCGGCTGATGTACAGGGTGGGTGAACTGGACAACTGGCAGGTCATCCTGTTTATTCACGGCAAGGCCAACACCGGCAAGAGCACCATCGCCAACATGATCCAAAAGCTGTACCTGAAACAGAACATTGGTGTGCTGAGTAACAACATTGAGAGCAAGTTTGGCCTCTCAGCGCTGCTGAACAAGTTCTTTTACATTTGCTATGAGTTGAAGAACGACTTTGGGCTGGACCAGAGTGAGTTTCAGAGCATGGTGTCGGGGGAGGACATGTCTGTGGCGGTGAAGGGTAAAACGGCCGTGTCTGTGAAGTGGGACCAACCAGGGCTGTTTTTGGGTAACACGTACGCCAGCACCTGGCTGGACAACTCTGGGTCCATTTCTCGTCGGTTGGTGATTGTGGACTTTTTTCAAGAAATTGTGGCGTCTGACCCCCAACTGGATGCCAAGCTGGAGGCGGAGATGCCCAACCTGATTCAAAAAATGAACCTGGCGTACCTGTGGATGGTGTGGAAGTACGGCCGCCGGGGTATTTGGGACAAGTCGTCTGCTCTTGGAGAGCAGGTGCTGCCTGATTACTTTCACTGCACCCAGAAACGGATGTTGACCACGACCCACCCGCTGCGGCTGTTTATTCACAGCCACATGTCGGAGTGGTATGTGTTAAACCCGGCTGGGTATGTGCCGTTGACTGACTTTTACCGCCGGTTCCGGGAGCGCACCCCCCAGTTTGAGCGCTCCCGCTCCGTGTGGGCACCCGAGTACTACCGGGCCCCCTTTGCGGCGTACGGGCTGGCGGTCACCCCGTCAGAACCCCGGGACTGGGAGGGGGAGCAGCGGGTAGAGATTTGGTTAAAGGGGGTGTCCCCCGTGGGCGTAGCAGCAGCCGCAGCCGCAGCAGCCGCAAACCGCAATAAGTAGAACAAAGACCAAAGAAATTGTATTTTTATTTGTATCGGTCTGGCAGTTTGAGGTCCCAACTGATTTCCTCTTGCTCTATGGGCTGAAACAGCCAGTACGACTTGTTATCTCGTGTAATAAAAGCGTCTATCTCTGCATCAGTGCTCATTTCTAACATGTCTGTCCATTGGTCCCCCACGTTTAACACAATGTGTCGTTTAAACTCTTGCCGGATTTCATTGCGTGCCCCCCGTTTAAACGTACTAATTTCAGGAGCAGTCTGGTACTCCTCAGGTTTCATGTACAGTTTTTTATAGGTGTGTGCTCCAATGCAGTTGAGTTGTCGCTTTGTCCAGTCTCTGTTTCTTGGACTGTCCCTCCTTGCAGTCACAAAAAACACGGAAATGTCTAGTTCCAGACACCGTTTGTACACTCTCATGATGCACATGTTGGGGCGTGCGCCATCACACTCCCGAATGCGGTCGTCGTTCATGAGCACCGTTTCATCAATGTCAAACACTACCGCTGACTTGGAGGGGTCTACACTGTGCAGGATTCTGTACACTTCCTTTTCAATGTGTTTAAAGTTGGTGGCTTTCAGGTGTTGTAACACTTGACCAGTGGAGGTTGTAAAGGTGTTCATGATTTTTTTTAATTCTTGGTCATGAAATAAAAAATAGTTCGTAAGATGGACAGCTACTGTTTGAAGGATCAGTGCACCTCTTGTTTGTGGAAGCAGTACCACTCCTGTGTTGACACCATGACGGAAGACCAGTGTAAAAAAAGCAACGACCACCTTTGGTGCGGTGACGGGTTGTCGTCTAGTCTAAAGTACAACAATCAGCCGTTACGGGTGTACGGCACAAGTAGTGGCCCTCACCGGGCTGTCAGGGCCGAGGGGACACTACGGTCCAGCTCATGTGGCAACTGCAACGGCTGTTTATGGACAGTGGTACAACCGCCAGCCAATGGGTGTTTTACTAACTGGACACAGGCAGAGTGCAACAGGTACGGCTCGGCGTATGAGTGGTGTGGTGGTTCTAACCCCACTCCCACTCCCACTCCCACTCCCACTCCCACTCCCACTCCCACCCCCACAGGCACTTGCACCAACCCGTACTACGCCGGGAGTACCACCGCCTGTGGGTTGCAGACCCTGCTGCCTAATAACAGCACCGGCCTAGCCACGTGGCTGCAGCTGTTTCCGGTGCTTGACCCCAGCAGTGACGCGTACAGCAGTAACAACTGCAACGGCCTGGGTGTGGACCGGCCGATCTGGGGTGCCGGGTGTTACATGTATGGCCAGGGCGGGAACAACGGCCTGACGGCGTTCCTCACTGCAGCGGCCCAGTTCCCACAGTTTGCCAACGGACCGGATGCAAGGCGCAACCTGATTGAGCTGGCCGCCTTTTTTGGAAATGTGGCTCAAGAGACGTCCGGCTTGCTGTACTCGGCAGAACAAAACTCTTGCCAGAACTCGTTGTACGGCAAGGGCTCACTGCAGCTTACCGGTTCCACAAACTACCAAATGGCGACGTACGGGCTGAACAGCCCCGCGGATTTAAATCAAAACATTAGCATGCAGGGTCCGCTAACGGGGAATTGTTTGCTGGACCTGAACTCTCCAAACACGTTGGGTGACTGCTGGGCCAAGTGTGCAGCCTCTACCCCAGCCAAACCCCCTCATGGTTCCGGTTACAATGTGTGCGCCCAACCCTGGATTGCCAGTGGTCTCAACCAAACCACAAACCCTCCCACCTTAGACCCTACTGCCGCTTGGTCCACGTCACTGTGGTATTGGATGAACCGCCCCATTTTAAACTCCATTGCCACTGGGTTCTTTAAAATGACAGCTGATGTAACTTGTGCCACCGCACACAACCTGGTGCAAGACCCTCAATACAACTGTGGTGACTGGTGTGGGATAGCAACAATTGCACAAATTGGGTGTGCGTCATGCTGCACAGGGACTCAAACCACACTAGATCCCATGACATATAGCCGTGTTGGCAACTTTGTGAGAGCTGCTTCTATTCTGGGGCTGCCAGAAGCCCAGGGGTCTGCTGCTGACACGTTGTTCTGTAACATGTTAAGTGTGTGCTTGAATGGAGCGCCGTCCTCTACAGCTAACGCGGCTTGTCCCGCCAACATTACGTACCAGTGCTTCCTTGACAACACCTGTGGTGGCGGTGGTGGCGGTGGAAACGTCCCCGTTTGTGGCAACATAACCCATGCTGCACCAGCACCAGCTTGTGTAGCTATTCCCAACAACATTCAAGGGGTCACTGACACTGACTGCGCCCACTGTCAAGCCGGGCGTCAGTGGTGGCCCTGCAACGTTTCAGGGCTGTGTCAGTGGTCAACGTAGTTTTATAAAAAAAAATATATGTATTGAAATGAAAAAAGAACCGGTTACTACTTACTTTTTTAAATGGAAGAAGAAGAAGAAGAAGCATCGTTAACTGAAAAACGGAAACCTGTGACGGACCCTTCTGCGGTGCCGCCACAAAAAAAACGCCGAGTTCAGTTAGCTCAAGTGGAACGTCTACCTTCAGAAGGAGCATTATCACCAAACGACAATGAAGCAGAGGAAGTAAACTCAGAAGAAACATTACAGAAATTAGAGAATGAAGAGCTTCATGAGACTGCAGAGGCTGAAAAGTTTAAGCAGCAGTACGGCGACAATATTCCTATTAATGTTAAAGACGTGCGAGCAACTACATTAGAGATACTTGGCGAATATCCGGCATTGTTAGGAGAGCTCACGGTTTTAAAAATCTTAAAAAATAGATCCACAAGCCTGTCGCGTCTGTTTGGCGTTGGCGAATCTTCGTATTATTTTAGAGACTTAGATCCCCGAGATAACAAAGAAGAACTAAAAGAAGAACTTGAAGATGTTATTAATGAAAATGAAAAAAGAACAATAATACGTCTAGAAAAAAAAAAAGTTGAGCTGAAAGAACAAAAAATTGGAAAAACAACAAAAGAAGAGTTCATTGCGTTCTCTAAACAAATTGATGAGAAATTTAACCACATACTACAAGAACTCCATGAAGTAAGTACCAGTTTAAAAGAAAAATTAGATACAGGTACAACATCAGTAAGGGAGGTATATGTGTTGTTCTTGATGTTAAGAGAAAAGTTTTTATTATTAGAGGAGGGCAAGCTGCCTACATCGTTTTATGACACTCAATATAACTCATCTTTATCTATAGAAGACACATATGAACGTTTTTTAATGCACAAATTTGAAACGATTGAAGACACCTTACGTACTAGTGAGTTTACATTTACGGGTGACTTGTTACAAGAGAGGGTAAAATACTTTAAAGACATGTATAACTCTTTAGTAAGCGGTAAATTCACTCCAGAATATGTTTTTCAAAATAGTCTAAAATTTGAAGAAGAACCCGAACCTAGTAAACGACCCCTTTTAAAGTATGAAAGACCCGTATTTTTGGACAAAACTTTCAATCGTGTTTATGATTCGTTGCAAGCAAGTCAAAACATTACAGACAAAGAACAAGAACCTGTGACTAGAACATTTTATTACCACACAGGTGAAACAAAAGAGGCAAAAAAAGAAGAAGATAGGCTGCCAGAAGATGTATCAAACTTTTTCTACTACGAAGAACCCATGTTATTTCTTACTGCATATCCAGAAAGAAAGAGAAAGCCCAATGTGAAAAGTTTTCCATCAGACAATATGAGTTTTCCATCAGACAAAGTGGCTTCAGCAGCTCAAAAAGAATTGAGTTTGACGTTTTTACAAATTAATTTAGTGAAGGCTAAACGAATGACTAGGAAAGGACGTATGGATCCACAAACATTTAAAAAAATAGAAAAACAAATCCAGAAATACCAACGCAAAATACGAAAAAAGGACTTGACAATTGCTAGAATTCAAACTATTTTGCAACACGTAGAGGATATTATTTCTTTTGGTCCAAACAAAGAAGCGTCTGAGGTTGAGAAAGAAGTCATTTTAAACAGCCTTTCAACTCAATTGGAACTTGTACAAAGACTCTTTGAAAACGAAAGTCATCCTGTTTTGTTTGCGTTGTTAAAAGAAAAACTAGCAAACTATCGGCGCACGGCACTTAAAGAAGGCGTAACTAGTCTCAAACTACAATATGTTTTGCGAGAACTTTATAAGCTTATTTCTCAAGCAAAAAAAGTAAAAGTGAGCACTGTTGCGGCGGCAGAATCAAGCACTGAAGCCGCTCAATCTCAAGATGTTTTAGAACGTGATGATCTCCTTGCTCAAGCAAAAACAAAGAAAAAAGGTAACACTAGTGATAAAGCGGCAACAAGCTCACTTGACTTAATAGTTTCCACCAATTTACTGGAAGCTATTTTGCAAAACGAGGAGCATTATGAAGAGTTTAATATTTACTGGCCCAACAAAGAGGCAACTGAGTTAGAAAGGGAGGTCACTTTGCTTAGACTTTCTAGTCAACTACAACTTGCCCAAACCCTTTTTGAAAGTGAAAAACCTGAACTGTTTGATAAGATAAAGAGGCAAGTTCAGCAGTATGAAAGTGTAGCACGTCAAAAAGGTGTCACGGCAAGTACTTTACAAAGTATAATGGAAACTCTTGACAATGCCATTTCTGCTACAAAACAAGCAGAAGGTGACACTGCTACGGCCATAACTTTTCAAGAGTTTACAGTAGAAGAACCAAAACCTAGTGTCCCCACTGAAACCAACCCAATCCCCGAAAAGCCTAGTTTACCAAAACCAAAACGAATCAAACCAACAGTAGACAGAGTCGCAACGTATGCAGATAAACAAGCAATGAAACTACAACTTAGAGGCTTCAAAACAAAAGCAACAAAAGACATCAATGATCCCCAAAAGAGAGAAAATGTAATTTCTGAAATTAACAATCTTTTAAATAGATTTGAAAATATTGATAGAAAAGAAACCACGACCACAAAAAGTCAACTCAACACTATTTATGAGTATTTTAATAATTTGATTAAACAAGCTAAAGAGTCTGATGCTAGTGGTGCAACCGGCGCAACCGGCGCAGCTGCCGCAACAGCAGAGGCACAGACAGAGGCACAGACAGATGAAGAAACAAAGGCAGAAAAAAAAATAGGCTCAAGGACTGGCCCAAGGTCTGGCTCAAGGACTGGCCCAAGGTCTGGCTCAAGGACTGGCTCAGACTCTAGTGAGAGTTTTTCAGTTTATGGAGAGTCACCTTCATCTATCACACCCCAAGAGCGTTATACCAAAACATACTTTGTGTCTGGTCAAAAAGCAATACTGACACCTCTGGCTGCCCGCAACCTCTATTTTGAGTTTGCGGAAGATGTGTCAACAGAAGAAGAAGAAGACATTGAAACGGTTGAGGCAGTGATCCCAGAAGCCACTGAAAGCAGCAAATCATTAATTGAAGAGTACTTGGACAACATGATTCACATTTTAAAAACGGAACCAAGTTTTACGTTACAAGATCCACGGTATAACGAAACAAAACAAGAAGAGGCCATGGCAAACTTTGATTCAATTACAGATCTAGATGATCAAGTCAGGATATCAGGAAAATATAATGAATATCAAGATTTACTTTCTCCTTTATTGGCAATACAAAAAACAGAACAAGTAAAAGCACAAAGAGCCGAAGCTGAGGCTATGAAACAAAGAGCTATTCAAGCATATGAAGAGATGAAAAGAGCAGGTACTCTTAAAAAAATAGACTGGGGAGCAGCAGGAGCAGGAGCAAGAGAAGAAGCAGAAGCAGGAGCAGGAGCATCATCAAGTGATGAGTTGGAGGAAGATGTTGTAACAAACAAAAAGAAATCTCCATCAGCCGCTGCCGCCGCTTCTGCCGCTTCTGCCGCTCCTGCTGCTCCTCTTACTGATGCTGAAAAACGAGAACAGTTAGAAAAACTAACAGTCAAGCAACTTAAAGAGATAGCGGAACGCAACGGCTGCACAGTGTACAGAAGTTTAAACAAACCAAAATTAATTGACAAAATTATACGCGAGTGCTGGGAAGTGGTTGTTAAAGAAAAAACCACGACGGTTGGCGCCGCTGGAACAAGCAAACCACAAAAATCAAAAACAAAAGCCAACGTGCATCCAAATAGTTTACCTGAACACAAACAATTTCAAATTGGCGCTTTAAAAACAATAGATCAAGTTTATAACTTTGTCGACGACAATTTTGAACCTCAAAAGATACTTAAAAACAGACCACCAGATGAGCTTTTATTGTTTGTAGAAAGCTACTACAACAAAATGCTGCCGGCGCTAAGGCAAAATTCCACTTTACTAGAAGATGCTGGCTTTGAAGGAATTCATAGCTTTTTTGAAGACCAACTTGATGCATATAATGATGACAACCCAATTGTTAAAAAGTTACAAAAAAAAAATGAGCAGTTGAATATTCTACGAGACTCTTTATATGAAAAGTTACAGGAAAAACAAGACTGTTTAAAACTTGAACAGTCGTTAGACGACATCCTTGCCTTGTTAAATGACCCAAACCATATTATTACACTTAAAAGTTTTAATGGAGTCCGGGATGAATTAAGGGAATATTGCAACAAGTTAGAAGATAAAAATATAAGAGAAAGAGTTCTTGCTAAATATAAACAAGTTGACCTCGCAAGAACGCGGTTCTTACGAGCACAAAAAGTAGCAGAAACAAAAGAATCTGATGCTATTGTTAGACGTACATTGGAATAAATTAACTTTTTTACTCTTAGTAATAAAACTATGGAAATAGAATTGTTCAAAGCCACTACAGACGCCCGATACCTAGCAAACATAGAGTATCGCCACGTACAAACGTTATGGAATGACCCTAACACAACTAGTTTACAAAAAGAAGCTATTGACAACTTTTTTACCACTGAAAACATGTTTGCGGTTGGTCCCAAAAGAGTGTCTTTAACGGGTCCTCATAGTGTACATGTGTTTAATTTTTTGTACCGAGACCGTGTGAAAACAATGTACTTGTTTGGTGAAGAACATTGTAAACTAGACAGCATAGACACAGCGTGTGACAAAAAAATAGGAGTGTTTGATCAACCTGATAAAAACCAACTGTTTACTGAGTTTTGCGCCAAACTTGTTGAATTTAGCCCCGCGTTGGTTCACTTGTTTGTGGAGCACAGTCCAACCACAGGTACACCTGTTCATGACACTAGTTACTTGTCTACTTTCACGAGAACCATTTACCAGATGCTAACACCAAATAGACCAGACCCAATTGTAGACAAAAACGTGTACTTTAAACAGCTTACCAACACAGTACGAAACCCAGAAATATTTAGATTTAAAAAAAAAGTGGTGTCCTTTGTTATCTACAATCTTTTTAACGCTTTTCTTACATATGAAGAGTCTACAGATACAGATTTGTTACGCGTGTATGCTGTAGACAATCGTTTTGGTGACCATGTTCCTCTTACTGACATATACAACTACTACCTACAACTAACTGTTTTTGATCACCTCATTCAACTTTTGCACAGCTGCAAAACAACTGATCCAACCGTTTTTGATGTAAACCAAGTCAGCACAGTCATGCAAATCCTTCAAAAGTTTTATGACTTTTATAACTTGTCTGAACTTTTTACTCAAATCTTGGAGTCTGGGGATTTGTATGGGTTTCTGATCTCAAAGTCACCCTCGTTGTTACAAAAGTTTGAAGCATTTGAGTACAAGGAAGACCTAAAAAACTTTTATAACAATTTGATTTACAGACACATCCTTACTCCAGCAATTAGGCAGTGTGTTCATGATGTTTGGCATTGTTTTTTGACTCAAACTTGGAATCCTGAGAGTTTAAGACACTATGTTTCCCTAACGTACGTATGGAGTGAGTTTATTAACTCTGTGTCTGCAAGTCTAATGAACACTAACTTTGTGTGTGATTTGTTTGCAAACATACATGACATGTCAGTGTTAATGTTTTACGGGGGTTCCGCTCATAGTGACGAAATTAATTTGTTTTTCAAGTACCTAAATTCAAAGCAAAACTTACAACTCACCTTTTTCACCACAGATTATGTTTATAGTACTATTCCTGCTCACGTAAAAACTTTAGTAAAATACGGAGACTTTTATTCAACAATTGCAGACACCACAAAAGTAAATGAAAAAAAGATACCCTATTATTATGAATCCTGTCCCATTGCCTGTGTGAAATTTAATTATTTGGAAACGTTACACATACGTGCTCCCGCCCCTGCCGCCCCTGCCGCCCCTGCCG
>Ga0214923_10001285_pt1 | contig 35886 bp, 29 predicted proteins | sample LL1510_MetaG_FD_177993 | JGI IMG/M metagenome (GOLD analysis project Ga0214923, IMG submission 177993) | Freshwater microbial communities from Lake Lanier, Atlanta, Georgia, United States - LL-1510 | ecosystem: Environmental > Aquatic > Freshwater > Lake | place: USA: Georgia | collected...
ATGTGCTAGATTGTTGTGGTGGTGGTAGTCTAGATTGTTGTGGTGGTGGTGGTAGTCTAGATTGTTGTGGTGGTGGTAGTCTAGATTGTTGTGGTGGTGGTGGTCGTCTAGATGTGCTAGATTGTTGTGGTGGTGGTAGTCTAGATTGTTGTTTTGGTGGTCTAGATATGCTAGGTCGTTGTCGTGCTGTTCTAGTACTAGGTTGTTTAACATCTTCATCTTCATCTACATCTTCTATAGGTTCTGTTTCCCAATCCCAATCTTCTTCTGTTCTATCAATAGCCCATTTAAATTTATCAAATAATGTTTTGGTGTAAATATCACGTGGATCTACTTTGTTTGTTTTTGTCCAAGATACAACAAGACGTGGGTCAATATAATTAGATAGAGATGTATTTATAGCAACAGTCATCACATTTTCCTTTATTTCAATATTCTCTGTTAATGTTTGAATCTTTTTAGCATCTTTTTTTAGTGTTGCTTGTGCCAAATCAGTTTTGAGTTTTTCTAAAGCCTGATTTGCTTTGCCAGATGGTGTTCTAACATGATTAAGTACTTCGGCTACTTCGGCATTTGCTTTAGCAAATTCCTTTTTAATATTTTTTTTTGTGCTTTTTTCTTTTATTTTAAGACCTTTCAAAGCACAATACATAATACTGCTAGCTAATCTGGTCCGAAAAACCTTTGCTGAAAAGTCTTCATCAAATGTCTTGAGATAATCATTTACATTTTTGCTTGTAATGTTTTTAAATATCTGTTCACTACCACCCTTCTTCTTTTTTAATTCTTGAAAGTTCTTAAAAATGACCGGGTCAACTTCCAAATCCTTATAAAAATGAATAGAATCCTTTCCGTCAAAATCAAAAATTACATGATTCCCATTAGGTACTAATTGTACATTATCACAGAGAAGTGTAGTTGCACCTACTGTGTCAGCTTCATCTTCATCTGTCTCATTTCCAACACGAATACCAAAATGATCGATTAAATAAAGAACGGTGCCAATTTCTAACTTTATTTTATTATCTGATTTAGCGTATTCCATATAATCTTCTCTAATTTCTTCAATACGTCGATGCAATTTTCTCGCTTTCTCATATTTTTTTGCATCTGATTGTGCTTTGAAGGCACCGTCTGAAGAAAGCCAAACATATTTATTACGGTTTGTCACATTATCTTTCCATGTAGCAAACCATTCATTCTTATGTTCATGAACTATACCACCCCATCTGTGACCAGGAGGTGGTGGTGGTACAGGATCGCCTTCACCCATATTGAGAGTAACCTCTTCTGGTAAAGGCTGCTTTTTTATTTTCCCTAATACTCTGTTACCGCCACGACCATAAAAAATGCCAGTATCTTCAACTTTATAATTGCCTAGCTTTTGGAATGGAACATTATTTATCGTTACATAACCATACTCTGCAAGTATTTCAGCATCCTTTCTAGATTTTGGATCTTTGTCTTTTACTTGCTTCGCATTACTCTCTTTCTCAATCATTCGTTCTTTGAGATCAGTCCAATCAATTTCTCTTGGATCTTGATCTTTCTTGAAGAATATTTTTCCGTTTGGACTAAGTTCACGATAAAAGTCTGACCAAAAATTTTTATTAAAAAGATTTCTTGCTTTTCTTTTAGCCGAATTGTCATTTGCAGATGGTTTTGTATATGTTAATGTTATATTACCTTTATCCTCTGCTATCATCCTTTTTGCATACAAACTTGCAAACTTTTCCTCCTCACGAGTTAATTTATATTCTTGTTCATCAAGATATAAACTAGCACCTAGATATTCATAAGGCTTCATGATTTCACTAAAATAAGGCCCTCTTTGAATAATACTATCCCATTTTCTTCCAGGAGTTACATCAAAGGAAAGAGCTTGTGTAGCATCAAGCACGTATGGTTCCGACAGATAAATACCACTATCTTCTACTTGTAAGTCTTCCTCGGTGAGTTTTACATTTATTTCTTCTATATTTTTTAGAGTAGGATTTCCTGTAATTTTAAGGCATATACTATCCTTTCCAAATGAATATGTTACAAAATTTAGTTTTTTTGAGTCTTTATCTTTACTTTTAGTTATGTATAACTGCTTGACAAAATCATTCAATTTATCCATATCAATTTCTCTATTACCAGGGTTATTGATGCGTAAACAGTATTTTTTTGACATTTCTTCATTAGCAAGAATAAAAAATAGATTTGAGTTCTAAATAATTAATTATTTAGAAATACTTCTTTTTTTAACGAGGTTTAAATTTCATAGGTTTACCAGATTCGTAAATCTTTAATCTTCCTAATGAAGCCATTGATTCGTGGTAATCATCATTTTCTTGTTGATTCTTCAAGATCTGTGTTTTCAATGCATTATGTACATCAATTACATTATCTATTCTTTCAGGCATACCATCTATTAACGGGTTTTGATCATATTTTTCGACTGAACCAAACTCATATTTTTCTTCTCCTGTTGCAAGTTCTTCTGCTTCAAGTAGTATTTCATTTCCATACTCTGATTTGTCAAAAATGGCCTGTAACAATGGATTTTGTATTTTATGAGATAATGAAGGATGCTTCAATAGTTTTTTAGCTCTATATAATAATAATAAATCATGTGTTATATTACGAACACCTGAGTTAATAGAATAACCAATACCATATTTACTTGTATCAAAATTTGAAAATCCTTGATCTTCTCCACAGTATGTTACCGGATAACCATATCGACCACCTGCATTACATTCTTTTATATTTTTACATATAGATTCATATATAGCTTTTGACGATCCTGATATTCCTTCAATTGTTTCATCATAAAAGAAGGATCGACCATAATCAATAATCTTAACCATATATCGACATTTAAACTTTACACTAGTTCCATCATTCAATTTGTATTTATATTCAATGTATTTTCCAATAACTGGTTGATATATTAGAGTGTTCCCTAAATGAAAATCATAATGTGTAAATGTTTCAGATAAAGTTGCTAATGGCATATATATCTGATATAACACATTTATAAGATCATAATAGGGGAAATCAACATCTATTGACGATGCTATCATTGAATTTAAACTTTTTGCGTTTTTAATATGCTGTGTTAAAATGCATAAATAGTTAGATTTTGCACATGCAAGTTTAAGAAGAGACTCTGTTTCCGTGCACTCTCTTTGATCTGCAATAAGATATCTCTTATCTTCAAAACATATATTTCCCCCTTCTTGAACTTTTGAATCAATATAAGTTTGTAAAGCACTTTTTCCAAATTCAAGAGAATATTTTAATCTTTGATCAGATACTTCTTTATTACCCTTCATAAATGCCCAATCATCAGATGTATTATATACGTACCACCCATATGTTTCAATAAAGCAAGGAAATACAAGACATTGTTTGTTTATATATTGACCGACTAGATACTCAAATAAAAGATTATCACTATCTTCTTTATTTGTTGATTTCAATATTGCGTTGGCTCTATATCCTTCACGTTCATATGTTATTTCTTTAACAAAACCATTATTACTAACTATCCCAATCGTTTTTACTGGAGATATTACATATTTAAAATCTACAAAGTTGTTAAAATGTTTTCTTATCAGTTTTGTTTGATTTCCAAAAGCTAAACAAACCCCTGAATCAAAACATATAGTTTTCAAAAAAATAGATCTTTGAACTGGAATATTCCTTATTCCTTTAGAAAATTGTTCAGATATAGGAGAAAATTTGGAACTATCATCGCACGTTTTTAAAGTAACAACATTTCCATAATTACCACTCCAAAGTTTCTCATTCTCGATTTTATCTAATATTTTATCTGATAATAAAGCAATACCTTTATTACCATTTTCATATTCGATTAAATATGTTGCAAAAGAATTAGCTGGAACGCTTTGAAGTTTGAAACCTTCAATTCTAATAGTTTTGGGATCCACAGAAATCCATTCATTTAAAACGTTAATATGAATTAAATCTAAATCTTGTTTTACCATTTTATTATATGCAAATTTATTTTTACATATAATAAATATAAATCACTTATTTTCAACTAAAATCTGGTTTTAATTTTAAATTTGAAATTTTACATCTAGTATCTGAAAAAATAGTTAGATCATGACTAGACTTCTTACAAATGACGAAATTGAAAATATGATAAACTTTATTCAACCTCAAAAAGGTATTCCAAAGGATACAGCTCTCAGTATAACAAACATACAGAAAGAAAGACTTCGAAAGCAGCTAAGAACACAAAAAGTATATTCAGAAATTATTCCTGCTTTGAAAGACGAAATTGAAAAAGCTTATTACGCATCTCTAATTGATCCGGGAGATAGTGTAGGTGTGATCTCCGCACAGAGTATCGGTGAAAAACAAACACAGACGACCCTTAACTCTGTAGACTGGACAGAGAAACTTTTGTATACAAAAGATGATAAAACTGTTGTTGAACCAATAGGTAAAATGATCGACAGACTTTTGACTCTTGAACCGGAAAATATAACAAAAATTGAAGAAAATAGAACAGAATATCTTCCTCTTCCAGAAGGATATATGATACCGTCTTGTGATGAAAACGGTAATACAAACTGGTATCGCATTGAGGCAGTTACAAGACACCTTCCTGTCGGAAAACTCGTACGTGTTGTGACTCAAAGCGGTAGAACAGTTACTGCAACTCAATCAAAGTCTTTTCTTGTTTGGGATGGTGCAAAATTTGAAGGGGTATTAGGTTCAGATGTAAAAGTAGGGGATATGCTTCCAACTACAACTAGTTTGCGAAAACCAAGAATTGAACATTCATACTTTGATATGGAAACCATATTTCCAAAGAATAAATATTTGTACACAACAGAGCTTGTCAAGGCAAGAAAACAAGGTTGGTTAGATAGTAACGGTATTCATTTCACAGTTCCTTACAATCGTCCAGATACATGTTTTGGTAAAGATAAAAGTTACATTCTTTCTTGTGAACCTGGTTTTGTATCACATATTCCCGATAAAATTCCTCTTGATAACGACTTTGGGTTTCTTATAGGTATTTATCTTGCAGAAGGATGGTGTACAAAGACTTTCGTAGGAGTTAGCAATAATGATGAAGTAATTCAAAAACGTGTCACAGATTGGTGTGATAGATATGGAGTCACATATCAAGGAACAAGTAATGATTTGAAGATTCATTCAACTCTTCTTGCACATATGTTCAAAATTATTTGTGGCACTGGTTCTGCAAACAAAAGAGTTCCAGAATTTTCTTATACAGCTCCAAATGAATTCATTAAAGGTTTGATTGATGGATATTGGAGTGGTGGTGGAACAGTTAGTAAAGTTTCTGGATCTGTTATTATAACTTCTGTTTCTGAAGATCTAATTTTAGGAATATCTTTTCTTCTTTCATATTTTGGTATTTTTGGTCGATTAAGTTCTTCACAAGCAAAGAATAATATAGGAATTAAGTTGACTCATTTATTAAATATATCAAACGGATTTGCTCAAAGATTTGCTAAAGATATCACGCTAACAGAACATAATAAACAAGAAAAATTAAGAACGTTCACATTATTTAAAAAGTACAGACATAATCGTGGAAGATCGCAAATAGAGTTTCCAGTGCGTGATGTTTATTTTGACGAGGTCTTGTCGGTAGAATATGTAGACGGAATGACAGAATATGTGTACGATCTAACCGTAGAGGTCACGAGGAATTTTCAACTGTTAAATGGAGTTACTCAAAAAGACACCTTTCATCGTGCCGGGCAGTCAGAGAAGACAATGACGGCCGGAGTTCCGCGTTTTCAGGAGTTATTAAATGCTACGAAGAATCCACGTATCGTAAATCATAAAATCTTTTTTCAAAGAGGAAATACTTCAATTCAAGAAATGCGTGAAACTGTTGGATCAACAATTGTTGGAATGACATTGGCTGATATTTCTAAGTCTATCAAGATAGAGATAGATAAAGAGGATGAGAAGTGGTATGAAGCTCACAAGATATTGTTCTCAGATGAGTTCTCAATGCATGCACATTGTATTAGTTTCAAACTAGATATGAAGAAATTGTTTGAATTTAAGCTAACAATGCAACAAATAGCTGATCACATTCACAAAGAATATTCGGATTTATATTGTGTTTTTTCTCCTCCTGCTGAATGTCAACTTGATATCTTTGTCGATACCAAAAATATTCGTCTACCAGAAGACAGGCTTTTGTTTGTTGATCAAGATAATGCAATAGTAATATATCTTGAAGAAGTAGTACAAGCGACTCTTGAGAAAATTTACATATGTGGAATACCATCAATATCTGAAGTTTTTTATCTTAAGGAGGGAACAGAATGGATAGTTGAAACGAACGGTTTTTGTAGCAAGACAATTTCAAAGCAATATTCATCTTTTAAGAAACTTTTAGCTCATCCTCACGTAGACTACACTCGCACAGTTTCAAATAATGTATGGGATATATATGAAGTACTAGATATTGAAGCAGCTAGACAATTCTTAATTGAAGAATTTATGAGTATTATGGAGGGTATCAATACTTGTCATGCGATGATATTAGTTGATCGTATGACTCATAACGGTACCATTTCTTCAATTACAAGATATACAATGAAGAAAGAGGAATCAGGGCCTATGGGCAAAGCTTCTTTTGAGGAGACTATGGATAATTTTTTGAATGCAGCTGCTGAAGGTGATAAAGAACCAACAGAGGGCGTTTCAGCCTCTATTATTTGTGGAAAACGTGCGTCTGTTGGAACAGGAATGATAAAGATGAGTATAGACATTTCTGCTCTTCCAAAAGGTAAGATAGAGCCTTGTAAACCATTTAAGAGAACGAATGTTATTGAAAAGAGTTCAGTGATTGTTGGAAGTGAAGAAGATTATGAATTACCTGCTTTTGACGAAGAGTAATAATATTATCAATTTGATTGTATACAATCAAATTTTCTTAATTAATAACATGCAAATTTAAACTTTTATTTTAATCTTGAATTTATGCTTCAATTTCTTTTCTGACTAAAAGCCAAATGACGCACAATGACATCACAAAACTTGCATATGAGAAAATCACAGACAGATATTATAAAGCTAGATATTTGGGATTAGAATGTATTATGGATATTACAAATGGTTATATTAATGGAACAAAACTGTGTTTATCTTCTAAAGATAAATCTAAAAGATTTTCTAGATATATAAACACTTTTAGATATAAAATTCTCACAACTTATTACATGACAAATATAACTGATTATTCATCTGATCTTAGTATAAAAGTAACAGATGGAGTGAAAGAAGCTCGTGGAACGTATTTACACCCTATTCTTTTTTTAGATTTGGCTATTTGGATATCACCAGTTGCTTATATGAAAGCAACTAGAATAATATCTGATTCTTTGACAAAGGAAACAGATAGAATATATATGATTGAAGAGTCTCTCACGAGAAGAGAAGCCGAAAAGAAAGCAGAAGAAATGATGACAAAAATACTTATACAAAATGAAAAAACACATTTTAAGATTGATAAAGCTTTCAAGGATTCAGAAGAATCAATTTCTAAAATAAAATCATCTCTCAGACGTGTTGAAACAAGAATTGAAAAGTTAAGTGATGAAGGTGAAAAACCTCCGACCGAAAACTTTTCATGGCGTCGTTGGTGGCCAAGTAGAAATATTTCAGTTTTTTTTAAAAAGAATAAAAAATCATAGTTTACTAACCTTTTCTTTTTCTACTTTTGGCATTGTTTTTTCTGCATTCTTTTTCCAATCTAGTCCATAATCGAAAGTACAAGAATGATTGTGCATATGCATATGACAGTAAATATTCTTGCATCTACATGTATGAACGCTTACCATAAGAGAATGTATTTTATTTTTGCATAGAGCACATTTAACCATTTGTTATATAAAGAATAATTTTCTCTATAAATTTCGTTTTTAAATTTAAATGATATTATAACTTTCTTGTCTTTATAATAAATGGAATTTCAAAAAGAAGGTTATGAACGTAAAAATAATACCGCAATTAAAGTTGTTATTGGTGTTGTCACACTTGCTTTATTAGGAGCAGCAGGATATGGTATATACAGAGCTTATGAAGCATCAAGTGGGAGTGATAGTGGAAGTGGAACTATAAGTGGGAGTGGTGGTGGTAGTGGTAGTGGTAGTGGTAGTGGTAGTGGTAGTGGTAGTGGTAGTGGAAGTGGTAATACTCAAGTTTTATGGACACCATCTTTGTATAATAGTCTAAAATCTAAAATAATGTCTTCAAGTGGTCAAAATATTACTGATCCCTCAGTAATAAACTGTGTACTTAATAATTTAGTTACGAAGTATCCTGATCCGGATGATTTAAATGCTGATCCAAATATTCAAACAGTTATACAAAATATGATAAGTAGTTGTTCTGATGGTAGTTTGAAAGATCCAGGCTCACCAAGTGTTTGCAATCAAACTTGCAAACCAGGACAATGCGATATTGACGACGATTGTGGAAATAAATGTCAATGTTCAGATGATGAATTTTGCTACAATGGTAAATGTACACCTGTGCCAGATCATTGGACAACACCTCTATACAACGAGATAATATCATCAATTACTTCAAGTACAAAAGATGTTAAACCATCTCCTCCGCCACAAAGTGTGATAACTTGTACTGTAAATAATTTAGCATCAACCTATCAAAATCCTAAAGATATGAAAACAGATAATGATGTTGCGCAAAAAATAACTAATATTGTAAATGGTTGTTCTGCAAATACTTTAACTGACCCCGGGAAACCAAAATTGGATGATAAAAGTAAAAAAGTTATTGTTAATCCCAAAAAACCTATGCCAAATTCTAATTTGGGACGAACTACTTTTAATCAATGTCTTAGATCAGCCAAACACACGAATATGACATCTTGTTTATCTTCTATTAACAATTGCGCCGCAAAAACAGATGCCTGTGGCAAAGATAATAATTGTATAAGAGATGTTGGAAACATGGCTCAAACTTTTTGCAATCAGATTCATGCTGGTGGAAATAATAAAAAACCAACACAATCGGATGCTGATAAGGTTTCTTTTTGTTATTCAAACAATTCAACAGGAAGTGATTGTGCCTGTAAGACAGTTAATAAAGCTGATGCCCCATCGCATATATTTGGAGGTGTAAATGAAGGTTCTACGTGTGCGAGTCCTTGCACTAGGCATATGTGCGATTCTCAATTAGCTCGTCATGCTATCTTTTAAAAATAAAATTGAATTAGTTATTGAAAACTATTAAAATATATAAAAAAATGTCAGGGATTTACATTGAAGAGTATTCTCCTAAATCTTTTGTTGTTCGTGGTAACACTAAAGATTACAAAGATTCGCTTTTAGCATTAGGTGGTAAGTGGAATAGCAGTCTTACTGACAAAAAGTCAGGTGATAAGTTTGGAGCATGGCTTTTTTGGGGTGATAAGCAAAATCAAATTTCAGAATGGATTGAAAAGGGTTGCAAGGTTGTGAACAAAAGTTCACAATCTGAAAAAACACAAGGTTCTCCCAACAGAGAATCTAATTCTGTTCTTGAGGCAAAGATTGATGCGCTTACAAAGATGGTCGAGAGTCTTTGTCGACATCATAAAATAGAATATTCTGATAAGAAATGCGTGAAACTATTGGATTCCGATGTAGAATCGGATGAAGACGTACCTCCTGTAAAGCCTAAAAGACTTCTCGGTAAATAAAATGCTTATTTCTTTTCTTCATTTCTTTTGAATATGAAGAACTTAATTTCAAATTTGATTCTTAAGGACAAGATTCTTAAGAATAAATAAAAGATGGGGATCAAACACTTTTTCCAGTGGTTCAAAGGACAGTTCAGTATGCACATAAAGAATATGAATAAGGGACAAGATCTTGCGTCTATTGATGTACAAATTGACAATTTAATGATTGATATGAATGGTCTTTTTCATTCTTCTGCTCAAAAAATATATCAATATGGTAATTATAAGGTAAATCCAAGACTTTTGCGTACAAGTTCTAATAGAATTAGTGGAAGAGAAAAGCAAATAGCTATGTTCAATGACGTGTGTCAATCAATCGAACATATTTTTAAAATAACAAAGCCAAAGAAGCGTTTAATATTATGTGTTGATGGTCCAGCACCACTGAGTAAACAAAATCAACAACGTCAGAGACGCTTTCGAAGTGCATCAGAAACGGTAGATGGAAAATGCCCTTTTAACAGTAACTGTATTACTCCTGGAACAAAATTTATGGATTTTTTAACAAAGTATATAGATTGGTACATTCGTAAAAGGGTAAACGAAGATGCTAACTGGCGGGAAATTGAAATAGTCTTTTCTAACGAAAAGGCCCCTGGCGAGGGAGAACACAAAATCATAAATTACATTAGATATTATGGAGATCCAAAAGATACATATTGCATTAATGGAATGGATGCAGACCTTATAATGCTTGCACTTGGTACTCATGTTCCAAACTTTTATATCTTGCGTGAAGATATGTATGATTTTACTAATGATTTTTTCTGTGTTGACATAGGTTCTATTAGGGGAAAGCTAGCGGATATTTTACGTTGGACTACAATAGGAGATGTATTTTCTTTTAATGAAAGAACTGCGATTGATGACTTTATATTTCTCTGTTTTATGGTAGGTAATGACTTTCTTCCCCACATTCCATCAATTGAGATCATAGAGAGAGGTATAGAGCTTATTCTGGAAGTTTATAAGAATACGTGTTCTACATATGGTCATATCACTCGTCTCGTTGACGATAGAGTTGAGTTTCTTCCAATTCCGTTAAGTATTTTTCTAGCAGAAATAGGCATGCATGAGAAAGAGAATTTAGAAGGAAAACTAGCTAAGAAGAAAGATTTTTTTCCCGATCCACTGTTAGAAAGTTGCGGATTACAAAATACTGTAACAGGTAAATGGAATATTGATATTGAGAAATATAAGAAAGATTATTTTACATATTCTTTTCCACCTCTTACAGATGAAAAAACATTATGTCACGATTATCTTGAAGGTATGCAATGGGTTTTGTCCTATTATACTAGAGGAGTTCCAAATTGGAAGTGGAATTTTCGATACCATTATGCTCCATGCGCTTCAATACTTTCGCTTTATGTACAATCATTTTGTCAGCCTAAATATGCAAGAACTATTCCAAGTACACCATTTCAACAATTACTATGCGTATTACCTCCTAAAAGTGCTGATTTAATACCAGAACCGCTGTGTTATCTTTTAACAGATACAAATTCTCCTCTCAAGGAACAATGTCCTGAATATTTTGATGTTGATCTTCGTGGAAAAAGAAAGGAATGGGAAGGCGTTGTTATATTGCCAATGGTTGATTTTAATTTGGTACGTGATTGTTATCTTAAGGTACTTGGAAAAGTATCACAAATCGACCTAAAACGTAATATATCTGGTAGATCTTATAAGTATAAATACAATCCTAGCCTACCAGTTCATTTTAAATCTTACTATGGCGATATTGAAAGATGTTGCGTTTCTTCAATACAACTTGATTTGTAGAATAGATCTTTAATTCATACTAATATTAGTATGAATTTACAAATGAACGTTTAATTAGAATCCTATAGTATTATAGTTTTCAGTATAATTAAATAGTTTACTATGTGATGCTTTTTCTAAAAACCAATTATTATCAAGTTCGTCCTTTTCTCTATTAATCACATCACATCCAAAATGTTCAGGTCTTGCCAATATAAAAGTTCCTTTTTTATCAACTAAAATTGATTCTGGATGGCTCTTAGATTCTTCAAGTAAAGAATGAATAAAATCCTGACCATAAACGCGATTTTCATTTAATGCAATAATTGTTGTAGTACACTCTTTTTCACGTAATAACATAGGTATTATTTTTGTTCCATTTCCGTAACTCCTACCTGCGTAAAACACAGCTGCTACATCCTTAATATATTTTGGTATATCATACTTATTTGTTGTATCACCTTCAGGAATTATCATTGCGATTAAATCAACTTTTACAGTTTGATCTAAAATTGAATTAATAAAAGGTTTTAATTTATTCATTTTGTCTGGCTTTACCGAAAAAGAAATAACAACCTTATTATCAGCCGCTCTTGGTAATTTTCTATAATTTTCTATATCAGAATTGTTTACATGACAAGCTAAAAATCTTGTATATCCAAAATATGAAAAAAAAGTTAATAGCAAAGAGAAAAGTGTTGATACAATAATGATTACTAATATTGTACTTCGTCTCATTTATACATCGTAAAGATTTGTGATTTAATATTAAAAACTATTAATCCATAGTGGTATGGATGAAATAGTACAACCGTTTGAATCTCTTCTCTCCATCCATCTATTACCGTTTTCAATATTTTCCATCAAGTATAATGTATTTGAAGGATTTCTAGACACAAAATGTGTCCTTTCAGATGTAATATTCTGATTACATTTGCTAATTCGCCTTTCGGGTCTATAATAAAGTTTTTTGCGACAAAGTGGACATGATTTTTTGATTTTCACGGCTTCTTCTATGCATTCTAAACAAAAAAAATGAAGACAATGAGTTACAAACATTCCTTTATAGATATTTCTTAGACAAATGGGACATTCAAGATCAGAGTCCATTCTTTATTTTACATTACTTCAGATTTAAATTAACAGTTCTTTGCCGATTTGATACCTACGACAATAGCTCCTGCAAGAAGACCAAAAAGAGCAAGTATACCACCAGCTTCAGCTAGTTTGTTACTTCCATCATCATCTACAGGACAATCACTATACTTACATTTTAGTTTTTCAGCTTTAGAATGACTAATTATTTTCGATAGTGAACACTTTTTATGAGGACAAGTACCTCTCATAGCAGAACGTCCGTTTTTATACACATCTAGACAAATTGATCCTGGTAAAGCGTTAACCTTCTTTTTGCAGCAGAAACATCTAAATTCAGTTTCTCCCAGCGGCATTTTATTTTATTATATCCAAGATTATAATAAAATTTAAAGTAGTGATCAATTTTTTTTTTTACACATCATTATTATATATATAAAAAAAATTTGATAGTTCGAAAGGTACAATACCTCCATGTATTTTACATATATGTCTTAATGTTTTCTCATAATATTCTTTAAGATGTACAACTTCTACAATTGTTGCTCTAGAAGAAGTATGCCATTCTTCTGTCTTATATATATCTAATATGAATATCCGTCGTATAAAATCTTCTACAATCGCCAAAACTAAGTGAATAAGATCTTGAAAAGCTTTTAATTTCATACGTTTCTTCTCTCTATTCAGTAATTTTAGTTCCCATAATGACTCGTCAAACTCCCCCAATAGATATTGCACTCTAATATCAATGTTGTCTTTTACTTTGTCAACTCTCCAAGATGGAACAATAACATGTCGAATGTGTATCGCGATACGATGCAGGTCTCTTAATTTTTTTGCAAAAATATGAGATGACGTAGCCCTTGTAACTTTAGACATAAAAGCAAACGCATCAGGAATATCACCACATGCTACAACTTCAATATCTTGTACTGTACTGGATAGAGTAGATAAATATTCATAATAATGTGGGTTATGAATAATTCCAGTTTCTATCATCCCTGTATTCCAACTGAATGAAGCGTGACACAATACACAAAACATCTGATCACATCCGCTTGCTTTTAGAATTAGTGTCATACACTTTGGACAAGGTTTAGTTAAACTAACTATTAAAGATGAACTTTTTATATCGTCTTCATTACAAATGTGATTTAAACTATCTTCATCTATTTGAACTCTGCATTTTTTACATACCGCGTGTTTGCATGTTCCACAAACATAATTGTCTGAAACAAAACCTCTGCAATCTCTAGGACACTTGAATATATAATTTTCTCTTTTATGAACTATATCGGGTGTATCCATACCACCGTACGTAATTGTTTTACTTTTCATAAAGTTTATGGTAGATATAACATTTAAACGTAGTTCACTTTTCTCTTCCATTACCTTATTAAGAGCATCTGGTCCATTATTCTTATACATACTCTTTAGACGTGCATTTGTTGGTAGTGATTTGAGAGAAGATGTTAGTTTCTTTATATCAGCAACAAGCGATGCCTCATTCTGAGTTTCCGGTAGTAGCATTTTTTCTTGTTCGAGTATATACTTTCCAATGTATCTAAAAAACCATTTCTTGTCACTGATATTTTCAAGTACAAATTCACGGCTCCATATCTTTCCGCAATTCATACATAATGGTTCTCTAGGTCGATCTTCTATAAATTTCTGATTGCAATTTTCACAAGATTGAAATTTACAGTAAGAACAAATTATAAAGGAATCTTCTTTTTCATATTCGCAGCAAACTACGCACGTAGACATTTCTATTTATTTGAAAAAATAAAGATTCTAATTCAATTTTAAACTATATATTGTAAATCTGTGGAACTTCTCTTTTCCTCCTGAACTTTAATACTAATACGATTATAAGTATAATAAGTAAGACACCACAAACTCCAAAAACGATATTTTTCCAATTTGAATAATTAGAGTTTGGATTGTTAAATTTGTCTGACAGCATTTTGCTTTTATCTATAGAAGATTGTAATGAGGTGCCGTAAGTGTTTTGATAAAATACTTCAGGTGATACACCGTCTTCTTTATGATATGTTTTACTAATCCACATAACATCCTCTCCGCTTAAACGAAAATTTTGTTGTGTACCAGAGTTATTTGTAGTCAAACTAGAAGGAAAAAAGTAAAGCATTATAGATAATGGATCAAAGTCTGAACCATTTATAGAATTTTTATCATATTTGTTAATAATATTTTCTTCCGTTGTACTTTCTGACCATCCCTGTGTTTCTTTCGCCCATTCTAACACCTTTGGTTTATCCCACATTATTGTTTTTCCATTTGGATTTTGATGTTCGTGAATAAGTCCTAATAAATGTCCAAACTCGTGTATAGTTGTTCCAACATCAAACCATCCAAGATTCATAGTTGCACCATCTTTTTGTCCCATATGATCTGTTCCAACAAGAGACCAGGCTCCTCCATCTGGATCAAAACTTATTCTTACAATAGCATTTGACGGGTTTTCAATAAAAGAAAAGTTCAAGTTTACGAGTGGTTGTATGCGTTCATTTACTATTTTTTTTATAGCTTCTTGAACAGATAGAGAACTTACGACCTTCTCTAAAGGATCTATATCTTGAGATGAAGACAAATCTCTCCTTTTTATATTTTCACCTGTTGCTAAAAAGCCAATTGTGATAGTAGACCCTGGTGTCCATAGCTTTTTTGTGAAAAAAGCTGCACGTAATTTTTTCTGATTTTCGGGAGTATGAGAATTAATTAAATCCATTTCAGGTTTGTGAATATCAAGAATTTTTTGCGTACATATTTTAGTTTTCTTGAGATCACTCATTATTTATTTATTAAGCTAAAAAATAAACTGATTGTAAATAAAGAAAATGTCAGCTGGTGGTTTAAGTTATTCAGGACTTGTAAACCATGGAAAGGTCAGTCTTCCTTCTGTCGAGAGTTGGGGTGAAAATATGAACATTTTAAGGGATCCTCCCAAGTCTATTACAACTAGAAGAATTGAAAAAGTAGGACAGACTAGTTCTGTAACACAGATGATTGATGAAAGCGATGGAAGGGTATCTGAAGCAATTCAATTGTACGCTCGAGGAGTTAATCCATCAGTCAGCGTGTCATATAATAATTATGGAAATAATGGTGGTCAAAGATATGGAGGGATTACAGAAGGAGGACAACAAGTAGCAAAACTTCCATACAGAATAATGCGTGACGGCTCTTTCAGACCTCCTGTTTTATTACAAGAAGATCTTTTACCACTTTCTCGTATACCTCGATCCAGAACAAGTGCTTCCTCCAATGCAGGTTTTACTGATTTTTCTCGCAAGATGAGGTCATGTGGAACTGCTGAAAATACAAGGGAAGTTAAAACAAATACTTTAAAAACGTTTGTTAGGCCAACAGCCGTATATAAGATAGAATCACAAGCTCAAAAACCATTTGAGGTAAAATATGTTATTCAACCATCTATTAAAAATTCTGCTTCTTCTGGTATGCGAACAATGGATATTACACAGAAATATACAGGTAAACCTACAAAAGAAATTATTAATGATCTTTTACACGCGAAGGCTCAATCGAACGTTTCGGATGTTCGTCATATAGATAATAACGAGTTTTATTCTGAAAGATATTTACAAAATTCTCTTGTTCATCCTGTGACCAGTAATATTTCTTCAATTATGCATAATACAGATAATAATGAGTTAGAAACAGGTAGATTCTTACAGAATAATCTGTTACCCTCCGCAGGTAGTAATATTTCTTCTGTCGGTTATTTAGCAGAGAATGAATTGAATACTGGAAAATTCATTCAGGAAACTCTTCCTCATCATGTAATAAGTAATGCATCTTCTAAAGCACATCACACTTTCATTGATGATATTATAGATTTGTCCGATATGCCAGTGCGTAATCAAATTATGCATTACAGAATAGACGCTCCTATTTCAGGTGTTGAACAAACAAAATACTTCCACGACGATCTTGCTCTATCACGAACATTGCCTAATTTCAAAGCTACTACAAATATAGGAGATGTTAATGTATATAAGAGAACAGAATATGATAACCAAATTGAACTGCAACGGAATAATCCAGCGACAAGTTGCGAGAGTAATCCAAATTCATACGGAAATTCTGATATTTCTTCAAGAGAAGCTCGATTAGCTCCAAAAATAAGCGCTGGTGGATATTCTATACCTGTACAAATTCCAATGAAAGAACGTGAGCATATTTATTTTACTCAGGAGTCTGAGAAAGCCAAAATGAATCGCTTTGTATTAGAAAATATGAATGGACGATATGATAAAGCAAATCCTTTCATGAATTGACATCTATCTTTATGAAATTTTAGAGTTTTTATTCTTGTAAAACTGCAAATGGAAAGTTTTCAACAAACGTTCATTTTAGAAAATTTGAATGCCATCAGCGATTCTGAAAAATTAGAAAAAAAGAGAAATTATAATTCAAAAGAGATTTCATCTCGTATAAGCTTAATATTAAAACAAGCTTATCCAACCGGATCGGATATGAAAGCAGTCTTTTATTTGATAGATTCGCTCTTTTTGTCTGGTTCAGATAAAAAAGTTAGAGAGAAAGGTTTATATAGTTTAACAAAAAACATAAAAACATGTATAAAAAAAATGGAACATCTTCCGGTAAAAAGTAAAGAAGGACTTATATATATTACACATTTTTTTTCATCTGATGTTCAAGTTATCATTAAAATACCTCGAAAACCAAAAGGAATAGAATCAAAAGTTAGAGAATATTTTATCGGTATTAAAGCTATAAATACACTGCGTTATCTAACACCGTCATTTGTTTATACACTAGGTGCTTTTTTATGTCCTAAACCAGGAGAAAATGAATCATGTGATTCATCAAAAAATACAGCTTTTGTATTGTATGAAAAAATACCAGGAGAATCCGTACAAAGTTTGTTAACAAATGATAAATTGGATTTTAAACAATTCCTTCTTCTATTATGTCAGTTATTATTAGGTTTAGAAGTCGCTCAACGAGAAGTGAGATTTACTCACTTTGATATGCATACAGATAATGTTATGGTACGTTTTGGTTCTGGTGATTCATCTTATGCAATACCTCTTGATATGAATACTTATATAGTTAATGATCCGGAGTTTATTCCTGTCGTGATAGATTTTGGTGCAGCAACATCATTCATTGACGGAAAATACATAGGATCTTATGATTATATTTCGCATGGTATGTTAAACTTTATGGTTCCAGGTTATGACATGTATAAGTTTATGATTTATTGTTCTCGTAAAACACAAAACCTCAAGCTAAAAGACCGTATTATGTCGATCTTTGATTTTTACGGAGAAGATGATCCATATTTTATTGCAAAGAATAAAGTGAAAGGTATTGAAACAGCCGCTGGTAATTATTGTAAAGATTTAACATTTTCTAATGCTGCGAATAGAACACCTCTTATGCTATTAGATTGGATATTAAAAAAGTACTCATCCAAACTAAAATCAAAATTGATAGTGAAGGAAAGAAGAAATTATATTTCAGTGCAATATTCAAAAATAATTAAAGAATTTGAAGATATTTTTAGTTTTACAAGGGTAAACGATGGAAAAGACAACCCAGATAACGCGCTTGCATTAATAAATAAATGTATGAATTCTAAACCAAGCTACGTTATGGCCGCATATGGTATCAAGGTCTTAGAGAAATACAATAAGTGTTTAGAATGTAATGAATTAAAAGCTAAAATAGATTTACTGTATAACGAGTTGACTCAGTTAAAAGATTATTTATTAAACTCGGATAGATATAATTTAGAAAAAGTTTTTGCTATTAAAACACCATCTCAGGAAGAGCTTGATTTATGCATTAGTAAAGTATTAAAAATAAAAATACGTCACTCTAATGCAAAAGAAAAAGAAGATGTGGTAAAAAATTTGGAGAATCTTCTTCTTTATCAAGAGGATTTGAAACCATATTTACAGTTTTATTTTACTATTCTAGAGTTGAATGATCGGAGTATACTAAAAGATTGGATCAATAGATTTAAGGTTTCAGGTGTTTACCTTTTTCATATTAAAAATGTGGCTCAAAATGAGCGTGCAACTAGATGGTCTCAAACTTTAATGGCATCTATAATATAAAAATGGTTTATTAATTGCATTGTAATTAATAAAAAATGAACAGTTTCGATAATATACCGTTAGTTTCGCAACCACATAACTTAAAAAAATCTCTATTCAAACATCAACTAGCGAGTATATATCAAATGGAAACCTTAGAGAGAGAGAAAATGGTACAATTTACATGGGGTGTTAAAGAAACTCGACTAGGATTTAATGCCGATATAACAGGATACGGAAAAACACTTTCAATGATAGGTCTGATTGCTAGAGATAAAATGGAATGGGATTTAGACACACCTTTTGTTAAAGAGGTTATCACTACAGAATCAGCCGGAATGATAACATCTCGTCGATTAGAGAGATATGATAAGATTCCTACAACATTAATTCTAGTTCCAATATCAATCGTTTCTCAATGGGAAAAGGAATTAGAGAATACGTCTCTAAAAGTTAAAATAATTGACTGTAGAAAAGATGTAGAGACTGTTTTAGTAGAAAATTACGATGTTGTTATAGTGACAACATCTATGTTTAATAATCTGGCCATATCTTATTCTCAATATGCTTGGAAACGTTTTATATTTGATGAACCTGGTCATGTAAGAGTTTCCGGAATGAAAGAAATTCATGCTGGATTTTATTGGATGGTAACAGCGACACCTGAAGATATTAATTTGCGTCATAGAAATTGCAGAGGTAGTTTTATGAAAAAAATAATCGGAGAAGAGTTGTGTAGAATAGAGGATCAGTTTTCTGGTATGATATTGAGGAACGATCTAGAATTTATACACGCATCTTTTAATACACCACAAATTCATCACCACTATCACAAATGTTTTCAACCAATGCTTCGAGCAGTATTTGGAATGGTTAATAACACGGTACATAATATGATAGCAGCAGGTAACATTGAAGGAGCTGTTTGTGCTCTAGGAGGAAAAAAGACAGAAAATATATTAGAATTAGTTAGAAAAGAATTTTTGGATGAGATAACATCGATAGAAGAAGATATTATCGTTCATCGAGACATTAAAAAGGATGACAAAAAGTTAGAAGTTTCATTAGTAAAGCTTGAGGAGGTTAAGAAGAAGCTTACACAACTAACAGATCGATTTGATGTGATGTTAAAAGATGTATGCTCAATATGCGCCGAAAAACTTAACAATCCTATAATGGAACCTTCTTGTCAAAATCTTTTTTGCGGTGAATGTCTTCTTACTTGGTTGCAAAAGAAGCAAACGTGCCCATTGTGTAGAGCTTGTGTAGATACAACTGATTTAGTTTACTTGAGTGGACAATCTAGCAAAGATGTTTGTTCAAATAATTATAAAGAAAAAAGACAAACTCCATTAGAAAAAGTAAACGAAATTGTAACAACTAAAGATACTGGAAAATTTATTATCTTTTCAGAGTACGATGCAACTTTCAAACCTATATGCAGAATGCTAAAAGAATCAGGAATCGTTTTTTCTCTAGTCGTTGGAAATAGAAAAGCAAGAGATGAAAGTATAGAAAAATTTAAAACGGGTGATTCAAAAGTCATTTTTCTTAATTCAAACTTTAATGGCGCAGGTATCAACTTACAAGAAGCTAGTGATATTATTTTGTATCATGAGATGTCAGCAAGTATGCAAAACCAAATAATTGGAAGAGCAAATAGAATAGGACGTCTCGTACCTTTGCATGTTCATCATTTACAACTTGATATTTAAGAATGTGTAATATGTAAATTAGATATAATGCAAACGTTTCAATGTCACAATAATTGTTGTACAATAAAGATAAAAACATTCATAGAACAATGTCCTGAAAAGTTTAGATCCCAAAGAAAAAAGTCTGGTGTTTTTATTTGCGATCCAAAAACAAATAAAATACTCATTGTACAGTCTTGTGGGCATCTGTGGGGTCCTCCAAAAGGTAGTTTAGAAGAAGGTGAAACCGAAATTGATTGTGCATTGAGAGAAGTATTAGAGGAAACAGGAATAAATATTCCTAGTGAAATTTTGACAAAACCATTTGCAATTTATAACAATGCTACCTATTTCTATTTAGAAATGAATGAGTGCGACGTAACTATTCCAGATATAGAGAAAACAAATGATGCAAATGGAATTGCTTGGATAAAAATCGAATGTTTGAAAAAATGTATAGAAATAGGGAATATTAATATAAGTAAACACTTTCGTTTACTCTTTAAAAAATTATATGGAAGTTCTCTACCTAACTCGTCTTTTTTAAAAGTAAATAGAAGAAAGAGTATCGCAAAAAGAGAATTATTTCAGACCTGAAAATACAACTGTTCCTTTTGAACCATACTTTGGATATCCATGCCAATCAGACCAGAGTGATACCGTACATAAACCAGTTTCTTCGAAAAAATTAGGTCTACTATGATTATTAGTGTTTACAATACCTGTAATTATCTTACCATCATAAATAGTCTGTGTACCATCAATTTGACAAGAAACTACATTCTTGTTATTCTTGAAAAATTCTAACAGATCAAGATCTGGTTTAATGTAAATCATCGGTAAAGTATTGTTTTTTACGTTTATGATGCCATCAAAACGTTCAATATTATATTTAGTCATCTTTATATAATGTGAGTTTTTTGATCTAAATAGAAATTTTCTAAGTTTCAAAAAGATGTCAATAAAAGCATACGTCGAAGAATTACAGAATATACATAATGAAATCAAGAGAAACAATCTTAAGAATTCTCAACATAGGCAACGTATTAAAGAACTTGAGGCAAACATAACAGACTACCTAAACGAAAAGGGGCAACAAGGACTCAAATATCAAGGTAAAGCAATTTTTTTGGAACAAAAAGAACTTAGACCATCAAAGAAAAAGAAAGATAAGGAAGAAGCGCTTATAGGTTTTTTTGAACAGTTGGGAATCGCAAACCCAAAAGAAGCTTATTGTAAATTTCAAGATGTCCAGAGAGACGCACCTATTGAAAAGACAAGTGTAAAATTTAAAAAACTCCCAAAAACGTAAAATAAGAAAATTGAATTTTAATACGAATTAAGTATTAAAAATATCAACGAGATATAAAATGATCACAACAACATCTTTTCTTCAGAAAAGTCCAGATTTTTGGCCTACAAAAGAAGAAGCTCGAAATCATAAGGAGAATAAAAATACAAATGAGAGATACCCAAACTTCTTTCAGGATATATTTCATGCTGGAGACGAACATCAATTTCAACTCTTTCGTGATGCTACGAATGGAGAAGTTTGTAATGTTCAACCATCTCTCTCAAGTAATCTATTCAGAGACTTGTCTCTAAAAGTCTGGGACAAATATAAGAATGTTAGTCCTGATTCTGCGCTAAATACTTTCAGATATATTTTTCATAAATTTAAGAAGGGTATTTTTGTAAAAATTTCAGATAACAAGTTAAAGGTGTTTCTTCCATTCTCAAAAGCCTATTTCATCAACGAATGGAGTGGAAAAATAGAACAAAATTCAAAACAAATAATGGAACTACTCGAGAGTATCTCTAAAACAGAGGGAAGGCCATATTTTGATAAACGCAGTGTAAATCTACGTACTGAAGAATGGTATGGAAATAATTGCTTAATACGATACGAATATCCACTATCGGAAGGAGATTCTAACGTTGGAAATGTAAAGAATATGCTAGAGGAACTTTGTGTACGAAAAAAAGTACCTGATATTGAGTTCTTTATCAATCGCAGAGACTTTCCAATTCTAAAACGTGATGGTACGGAGCCTTATAATCATATTTGGGGATCAGACAAATTTCCTTTAGTTTCACACAACTATGATAAGTATCTTCCCATTTTAAGCATGTCTTCAACAGAAAGATATGCAGATGTATTAATGCCAACATGGGACGATTGGGCAAGAATACAAAGTTTAGAACATAAATATTTTCCGCGAACTGCACAGGATTATTCTGCGACTTTTGATACACTCTGGTCTCGTAAAAAACCAACAGCTGTATTTAGAGGTTCTACGACAGGTTGCGGTGTTGATCTAAAAACAAATATTAGGTTAAAACTTGCTAAACTATCAATTGATTCTGAACCAGATGAAAACGGTATACCTTACTTGGACGCACGGATTACAAAGTGGAATTTGAGACCTCGAAAACTTCAATGGGAAACAAAATTAAAAACACTTGACATTACGTATCTTAGATCAAAAGGAATTGATATATACAAACGAGATTCTGATGGAAATTACTTGATAGATACTAATAAAACATATTATTCTCAAAACTCAAAAGGAAATTATGTTGTTGATCCTAAAGGTTGGTTTGTACAAAACGATAGAGGTGGATATAAACAAATTGGAGAAGATAAAAAATATATAACACATAGTTTGACTCCAAAACAACAATCTGAATATAAATATATCGTGAATGTTGATGGTCATGTCTCAGCATTTCGACTTTCTTTAGAGTTAAGTATGGGTTGCGTAATACTTTTGGTTAATTCTCCTTGGAAAATTTGGTATCGTGATCTTTTAGTTGAATATGAGCACTATGTTCCGGTAAAGGAAGATTTATCTGATCTTATTGATCAGATTAAATGGTGTAGAGATAATGATGAAAAATGTGAAAAAATTGCTAATAATGCAAGACTTTTCTTTGAAACATATCTTCAAAAAGATGGTGTGTTGGATTATATGGAAAAAACTCTTGTAAATCTTAAGCAAGAAATGGGTGTATATCTTTATAATTCGGTTTCTCCTCTTGATGCACTAATATCTAAAGAAGAACAAATCATAGATATGAAATTTCCTAAAACCAAAAAAGATATTACCCGGTTGGGAGTTATTCCAAAAATCGGGCGCTGCTATGGATTACTTCAAGGAATGGGATGGATAATTAGAAAGGTTATAACAGAAAGTACCTTTGATAGAATTGCAGTCATGAAAAATAGTTTGGTTAAAAACGTTAGGCGTGCTGAAATTGCCGGTTTTCAACTAGCTGTTAAAACAACTTCAGATTCACAAAAAATGAAAGAGCATGTTCACGAGGCATTTCTTGGTTCTAATTGTCTTAACCAACTATCGAAATATGTTCCAAACTTTGCATGTATATTTGGTATGTACAGGGATGATACAGATACGTGTAATGTAATATCAGAATTTATTGAGGGTGAAACTCTTTCTGCGTATATCGATGGTCCGAATTTTTCTTTTCGAGAGTTTCTTCTTATTATAATTCAACTTTGTCTTGCTCTTGAGGTAGCACAAAATATATCTGGTTTTGTCCATTATGATTTAGCTCCTTGGAATATAGTTTTAAAGAGAACTGAAAAAGTGTCTTTTGACTATGTACTTTCTCATACACTTGTAGTTAGAATTCGGACCAGGTGTATACCGACAATGATCGATTTTGGTAAGTCTCATGCTATTGTTGACGGGGTTCATCACGGATTTGTTAATATGTTTAAGACTAGTACATCTCATGATATTATCACTCTTCTTGTCAAGTCTTTTGATAAAATTATAGTTCGGTTTTTGAGAGATACGACCTTTAGAGATAAGCTGATTAAAGAAGATAGTGAAATCGATAAAAAGATTATGTATGTACTAAATTTTATTTCAGGTACTAAATATAGTCCAGATATGTTTGATGATTTGTATAAGGCTCGTGATTTCTTATGGTATGCTAGAAAATATTCAACACTTGTTTACGGTGAGAAGTACGAACTTGAAAATCGTACTCCTTATGATCTAGTTAAACATATAACAAAGAAAATCAATTTTCCCGAAATTGGAACTGTAAGAAAGTATGTAAATTCGATGGATAAGGGAAATGGTAGGCAAGTATTTGAATATATATTGTCTCAATCTGTAGATAAGAGGCTCAAGTCATATGTCAATGTTTTTTCGCGTCTGATGAAATGTAGTATACCACAACCAAATAATCTTTTTTTCGTTTATTACGCTGCACAGAGCTTAGAAAGAAATTTATCGTCTGTATATAATGATATGCTTCAATTTTTGACAGATCAAGGTATATCTCATGAAAAATATGAAAAGATTTATCAACATACTATGAGCTTTTTAGAACACGTATATCGAAAACAAATTGAAACAAAAACAGAAAAGAAGATTGAATATCAGCTAGATACTGATTTTATTGACTTAAAACAACCAGAGTACTCTGATGAAACCTTTCTCTTCCCAAGAAAGGTTCTCGAATTGCTAGAGAATGAATCGATAGATGATCTATCTGAATATAAACATATTATTGAAACAATATTATTAGATATATCGTCTTACAAATTAAATGATAAGGACCGTGAATATTATCTCGAAAATTTCGACAAACTCCTTCGTACTAACTCTCTTAATATGAAAAATAACAGTTCTAATATAAAAACATTACTATTTATGTCAAGTGAAATATACAAAAAAGATAAGGCTGAGTTAGAGCTTAAATTGCAAAAAGATGACACAGATTGTGATGATGCAAAAGAATACTTGCAGTTGTACGATTCAATTATTTCAAAACTAAAATAAAAAAACTTTATTCTACAATATTATTATAGTGATTTTTGTTTTTATTTTCTTTCTTCAGTATAAATAAAATGTTTGACGGTAAATTTATTGCTACGCTTTTAGCAGTTGCAGTTTCTGTATTCGCCATTTGTAACTTTAATGCTCACAAAGTAACTAGTAATGAAGGATTTGGAATGAATCCTTCAGGTACGTGGATAAAACAATCTGAGATGTCTACCAATTCGGGTGATTTTTATTCTATCCCGGGTAATTATCAGGCAATGCTTAGCCCTCGTCACAACGGGGTAAACTATGGTACTTATGCAAGGCATAACCCTCCAGACATTAACAAATTGGCTGCTCCTCCGCATCCACTAACCTACGGGCAAATGGCAAGTGGAAATTCTACAAATGGTTGTACTCGAGAATCTTTCTCATCTGCATCCCCGTATATGGAACCTAATCACTCAACTGGTAATTATAAATCGATAAGTGGTGATTACACATTACCTACTGATATGCTTCCTGTTCAGAATATGTCTACCATTAACACTGTTAGTGAGAATGGAGAACCGATACAGGCTATAATTGTTGATCGATTAATTCATGTGAATAGAAATAGTCGACTTCGTCGTCATGGTGATATGATTCGCGGTGATTTACCTATTCATCCTCATAAACATAGTTGGTTCACTCCTTCAGTGCATCCTATTATAGACCTTCAACAAGGTGCCATGAATGTAATGGGTGGTCTCACAAATGAAACTGCTTTAGCTATGGCAGAACTCATCAATACGACATCCGGTCATTCAACAATTTCTGGCGTTGACATGTCATCTAGAGATTCTATGGCATCGTTAAAATCTTTGTCAACTAAACAGTCGATGAGTACATTGCAAGTTGGTGCTTACTAAAGTATATGATTGTAATAATATTTTAACCTCTTTCTGATTTTATGATGAGCTCGACTGCTCAAAATGAGAAAAGTCTATGAGTATATGAAATGAGAAGAGGTAATTTTTCTTATTTATTACTAATTAGTAATAAATACATTTAAACAAGATTGTTGGTATGATAAAATGACTGCTGATGAAGATACTTTATTTGTTTTTTACACGCCTCCTAGAAAATATTGGGAATATGGAAAATTTCCAGAAGGATGGAAATTTGTTGGAAGCGGTCGCACATATCCCATATCCAATAAAAAACCAAAATATACAAACGAAGAACAGTTCTCAGGTCCTCCGGATAATAAAAAAGTAATGATACAATTTCTAAAATACGAGTTTGAAAAACTAAAAAATGAAAAAGCAATTGACTGTTTTGAAATTAAAAACACATATATGTAAAAAGATGATAAGTACGTAATTTAAAAGTGATTTTTTTCTTTAATCTAAAAAGAACAATATAAACTAGAAAAATGAGTGCTTCATCTAAAAAAATTGTACTCAAAAAGCTCAACTCTCATAACACTATTTGGCATCCAGAATCCACTTTAGTTTTCAAGTCGCAAAAAGACAGGCTTGTAATCGGCAGATATGTAGACGATGAATTAATTCCTCTAGATGATGATGCATTAACTTTATGCGAGACGTGGAAATTTAAGCCAGACGAATCTCTTTTTGAAGCCGATGAGGATCATGAAAAAGTTAGTGAAGAAGAACAGGAAAATGACGAATCGGAAGAGGAACCTACAACTAAGGAACCTCTTCCTAAGGAACCTACAAGTAAGGAACCTATATCTAAGGAACCTACGTCTAAGGAACCTCTTCCTAAGGAACCTATAACTAAGGAGATCAAATCATCTTCAAAGGTTTCAGAAAATACAAAATCAATTCACAGTCTCACGAATGAATTTACAACACAAGTTTTGCTAGAATTTGATCTTCTAGTTGAGGAAAACACATCTCTAAAATCTCAATTAGAAGAGAATAGTGCTTCTTTTTCGGAATTACAAAAGAAGTATGATGATATTAAGAAAAAGTTTGACACAATGAAATCACTTTTTAATTAAGAATACTTTTAAGTAAGTCTTGTTATAAAAAATATAACAAGACAATTTTAATATTTTCTAATCACTTCCCGATTCTGAACCTGAAGTAGCATATTCATCTTCGCGTCTAAGAGTAGAACGTCTGGTTTGTGTAGGCTTTTTAGAACTTGCCTTTGTATTTTTGACATTCTTTGTTGATTTAGATGTATCTTTTTGAGATGCAATATATTGTTTTATTGCTTGTTTTTCACTGCGAGCAATAAGTGACTTCATTTGCGTCTTTAACTTAACACATGTCTTTTCAATTAGCTTATCAATTTCGTCATTGATATCAAAGTTGCTCATTTTGAGCTTATAAAAATTCTTCTTTATATCAAATTATACTTTTTTAAAATATGAAAAAATAAATACTTTTTTACTTAGTTAAACCATCTTATTTTTTACAAAAAATAAGATTTGACAATAAATACTTACAACACCGGGAAACCAAGAGCACCACCAGACACACGAATAATGTTATTGTTAATTGCCGTAACAATGAATTCAAAAGTCTGCTTAAAATCAGTTCCTTTTGCAACAGCCGCCGTGTCACCTTGTGGGCCATTGACAGTGACAGCATATTTACTTGCGACGGGTACAATTGACACGTTAGTGAGCTTTCCATAATTTGTAGATCCCATTGGATCAAGGCTGATAAAGTCTAACGAATAAGAATACGAATGATAGCCTGTATCAGTTGGTATTGCGGGAGCATGGTACCAAGGATTTACAAGAGAGAAATAATCAGAGCCCATAGCTGCAAGACGATTTGTATTTTCATAAATTAGGGACGTCTCTCGAATAGGATCTGTAGTAATCTCAGCAGGACTAAAGTTTACTGTACCAGCCGGGTCAGTATTAGTATATGTTATTGCTGTAGTAGCAGGAAGAGTAATTCTAGGTGACGCGGTGTGATATATAGAATGTTCAGCTTTATGTGTTATGTTCTTCACTGCGAAAAATAAAACCTTAATAGCATGAGAGAAACGAATGTCAAAAGATTGACTATCATTTGTTGTAGGAACAAAAGTCTGTTTTGGAGCGGTCTGTACTTGTTCAATCAAAATATCGCGAGGGGCGCAAGCCATACGCTTACGCTCGTCGTTAGAAACAATTGCATAGTTAGCCCAAACCTGTGTACTACCCAAAACAGGAGCACCACCACTCAAGTCACTAGCTAACACCCTTGCTACACGTGTTTCTCCTGTTTTTACATTTGGGGCATTCCCAGTTACGGTACCGCCATTTCCCGGTCCCATAGGAAGACTTTCAGCTTGAAGAATTAGAAGTTCTTCCCAGTCTCGGAAATAGAAATTAATTCGCATTTCGTTATAAGGAAGGGCAGCCGTTGGAAGGGCAACGCCACTATCTCGGCTATAGAAAAATGGTAACGGTAAATTTAGTGTAGTAGGAGCAATCTCATCACCAGGAATGTGAGGTTGAATGAGCTCATCCACATTTCCAATCATGTTATTATAACCATTTCTCTTGCTTTCCGGTACAGTGAAAGCGGCCCAAAAATCAAGATGATAACTATCAAAACGAGCTGCAATTAGATCGTTAAATGTGATCGAGCACTCTCGAATAATGTTATGCATAAAGTTTCGAGTCCAACGGAGACGTCCGTATGCAGCACGATAAGTAGTGCCGTCAGCAGTAATCTGATTCGTTGCGTTTAGTTTAACAGCAGGAGTTGAAAGACGAAGCCAAGTTTGAAGCATATAATCACCGGCACGAGAAATAGCAACGGACCACTCCTGACCAAAACCAGGGGAACCGGCAGCGCGAGATAGAACGACAGGCACCTGAGTAAACCAGGTAGCCTTCCTAGTCTCGCGGACGAAATAAGCAGTGGCATCGTGACCACCATAGAGGTACTTCTCGATTTCGTCAAATGTGGCGAGATCAATGAACCCAGAAGTTACGTTTGACGTAGAGATGGAAGACATTGTTTTATATTAGCGCAAGATTATTTTTCATTTTTTTAACAAAATATATACTTTAAATATTAAAATGAAATGAAAAATGCGAGCTTAAATGAGTCTTCAGAACGAATAAAGGCAATGTCCGAACTAGATATTTTGAGTATAGATAGCAATATACGTAAGAATTTCGAGGATGAGTTTGCAAAACTACCAGATCACGAGGAGAAGCTTCTAGAGATAGAAGAATCGCTAAAAAATGAAAATCTTCGACGCAGAATAAGATTGAGTCTAGAAAAGGCTCGTCTTGAATTATTAGCACATATCGACGATTTAAAAACAAATCGAAATTATCACTTCTATATTATGGAAACGTTGCCTTTTATAGAACATTATAAAGATATTTTAAAAACTCCTGTTAAAGTAAGTTTTATGGGTAAACTTGTTAAAAAGGATAAAGATAAGATCAATGTAATAGATCTTTATTTAGAAGCAGCTGTAAAATATGTTAATATAGAATTTGAGAATGTTAAACCACAAAGGATAACATGTCCTAACTGCTTTAATAAAAAAGACTTTGATATTATTGACGGTAATACTTATATATGCACCAAATGTTATGCAAGACAAACAGTGATGAAACATAATTCTTCTTATACTGATATTGATAGAGTTAATATTTCAAGTAAATATACCTATGATAGAAAAGTTCATTTTCGAGATTGTATAAATCAATATCAAGGTAAACAAAATAGCACCATACATCAAAAAATATATGACGATTTAGAAATGCAATTCAAAAGGCATCATCTTCTTAGAGGAGGAATTGATGCAAGCAAAGAAGTTAAATTCGCTGATGTTACAAAGAACCATATTCTTATATTTCTTAAAGAACTTGGTTATTCTAAACATTACGAGAATGTACATCTTATTCACTATAATTTTACAGGAATAAAGCCTGATGACATATCTTATTTAGAAGAACAGCTTCTTGACGATTTTGATGTACTCACAGATCTATACGATAAAAGATTTAAATACATTGAAAGAAAGAATTTTATTAATACTCAATACGTTCTCTTTCAATTGCTTCGTAGACATAGACATCCATGCAAGAAAGAGGAATTTATTATACTTAAAACGATTGATAGAAAATTCTTTCACGATGAAATATGCAAAGATTTATTTGAAGAACTTGGTTGGAATCACAATCCTTTTTACTAAAGAATACAGGATGATTTAAGAAATTCGTTTCTAAGTATAAATAAAGAATGCCTCGACCAATTAGATTTCAAGTGCATACAGATGAATATTTACCATTTGATAACTATCAGTTTGAATCTACCTCGGATGCTTTATTTGCTATAATGAATATGATGTCAGTTCTTGATCCTATATTTATACCAGAGTTTGACCCTCTTCAAATAGCAATACAAAATAGTGAAAATGATCTTCAGTTATATAGAAAAGATAATGTTGATGTTGTTGTTGGATCACAACCTTATGACACAACAGATAAAAAATATGATGAGTGTTCTATATGTACTGACAAATACCAAAAAAATGAAGACGTTTCCGTTTTAGATTGCGGGCATATTTATCATCCTAAATGTATAAAAGAATGGGGTAAATACAAACCGGTTTGTCCAGTATGTAAGGCTGAAATTTCAAATCATGTAAGTAATACTGGTATTGACGATATTGATTAGATACGCATATTTTTTAAAAAAATGAGTATAACTAAATGCTGTCAGAGTTAAAAAGTAAATGGTCTGAGTATGGTTTTGAAATAACACTAGGTCTATGTTTAGCATTCTTATTACTTTTTGGCTTATATCATAAGATCAAAGGTAAAAGAGGGACTTGGACTAGTAAGAAAGACTATTTTCTTTCACATCAAAGTATATTGACTCCTCAAAATAAAACAGGTCGTCAACCTCCTCGAGAAAGTAGAGGTGAAACAGAATGCAGACGAGTTCTTCAATTATTATTTAATAGAAGATTTGATAAGGCACGACCTGATTTTTTACGAAATCCTGTAACAGGTGGTGACTTTAATTTAGAACTTGATTGCTTTGATCCTGAGTTAAGAATCGCTGTAGAATATAATGGCGTGCAACACTATCGTTTCATACCATTTTTTCATAAAAACAAAGAAGCATTCTTAAATCAAAAGTATAGAGATGATATGAAACGGAGAATTTGTAAAGAAAATGGTATACTTTTAATTGAAGTACCCTATACAATAAAAATAGAAGATATTAAAAAATTCATACAAGACACTCTCACTGTTAATGGAATTATACCATAAAAATATGTTTAATTTGCATCTTAGTTATAAATAATGAGTATTATTTATAAATTTAAACTAGAATATAACACCTAAGGAAAAAGTATATGGTATGGAGTATTAACGGTGTATACGACCGGTGTCTCTACGACCGGTGTCTCTACGACCGGTGTCTCTACGACCGGAGTCTCTACGACCGGAGTATGTACTTTAGTGTGACGCAAATGATATGGAAGAATATCTAAGTGATACTTTCGTCTAACAACTTTAGGTTCTTCAACCTTCGGTTCTTCAACCTTCGGTTCTTCAACCTTCGGTTCTTCAACCTTCGGTTCTTCAACCTTCGGTTCTTCAACCTTCGGTTCTTCAACCTTCGGTTCTTCAACCTTCGGTTCTTCAACATTCGGTTCTTCAACATTTGGGGCAATTTTTTTCAATCTATCAATTTCTTGTAGTTGTGTTTTGACAATTAATGTCAATTGTTCAACCGATTTTAGTAGAGGGTTAATTAAATCACTAATTGATTCATTATTATTCTTAGAGTTATCAACTAATTCTTTAGGAGCTACAACGGGAACTTCAAAATTTCTGCTTGATGTACTACGAACACAAAAGTCTGTGTTTGTAAAAGATCTCATTTCTTATATGTTTATTTATATATAACATTTTTTTTAAATTTTAATTGGTTCATTTTTAAGTTAATTGAAGTTAACAAAAGCCGATAATTTATCAATCATTTCCTTTTGTGACTTGACGGTAGCTGTCAACTCTTGGAATGCTTTTATCAGAGGTGGCATTAAATCACCTTTACAGATTTTTAAACTATTCGGATCTTCATCATAAACTAAATTTAAATATTTCATATCATGTTTATCTTGTAATTCTTGTAAATCCTGTGCCAAAAACCCAGTAAATATCTTTTCTTGCTTTTTACTTCCGTCGGATATCTTGTTAGGATACAATTCTCTTCTATCCCATTTATATGTTACTGGTTTTATTTCGTTGATAAAATCGATAGAAGATTTTAAATCTTGGATTTCGGTTTTATCTCTTTTATCAGAAGATCCTGTGATACTACCATTACCTATTAGAACAACAGTATGTGTACTAGTTCCTATTATAATAGTATCATGTGTGTCTTCTGCCGCTGGTTGTACGTTATAACCTATAATTATATTATTACTCCCTGTTTTTAGGTCAGCAGCTGCATTATATCCAATCGCTACATTTCCTACTCCGCCAGTACAATTTTGTAAAGCTTGCCATCCAACAGCTGTGTTACAATCAAGTTTGTTATCTCTTAATGCACAAAAACCAACAGCTGTATTTTTATTACCGGTTGCATTGAGGTAAAGTGTAGCATTTCCAATAGCTGTGTTCTCTATTCCAGTTGTGTTATTTTGTAACGCTTGATATCCAACAGCTGTGTGACCTCCTTGTTTATTATTCTGTAACGCTTGAGTTCCAATAGCTGTATTACCATAAGCAACATCACTAGTTTGTTTACTCAAAGCTTGATAACCAACAGCAGTACAACCAGTTGCACCTGTATTCGAATATAATGCTTGATATCCAAGTGCTGTGTTATTATTAGCTTTATTTTGTTTTAAAGCTTGATAACCAACGGCTGCACAACCAGTCGCTGATACATTTTCATATAAAGCTTCAGATCCAACAGCTGTATTACCATCACCTGTATTTTTTAGTAATGCATTCCAACCAACAGCTGTGTTTTTACTACCACCTGTACAACTATATAAAGAACTACTTCCAATCGCTACATTTTGACTTCCTGTTGCGTTATAAAATAATGCTTGAGATCCAACTGCTACATTAGCGTTTCCTATTTTATTATTTTTTAATGAATTACTTCCAACTGATGTGTTATGAGCACCAGTTGTGTTAGAAGATAGTGCACTAACACCAAATGCAACATTGTTAGTTCCTGGAAAAGGTGATCCTGTTGCAGGAGTTACAGATATTAGTGCATTATACCCATATGCGGTATTATTTGTATCAGAGCTACCACCACCTACACTACCACCAGAACTATATAATACATCAAAATTTCCTCTTGATGCTGTTACTGAATCATACGTAGCATTTCTACACACAGTAAAATCTAAATTCTTTGACATGTCTCTATTTATTTAATTGTAAATATTTTTGTTTTTTAAATGAAATGTAAACAAAAGTATCTACATAATTCAAAATGTTATATCATTTTAAATTTAGATTTTAGATTTTAGATTTTTTTTAGATTTATAATTCGGGTAATATATTATTCTACCACCGGATCTACCACCGGATCTACCACCTGATCTACCACCTGATCTACCACCGGATCTACAACAGTCTCTACTACCGGATCTACAACAGTCTCTACCACAGGATCTACATCAGACTCTACAACAGACTCTGCCACTGGATCTACCACATGCTCTACCACCGGATCTATATTTGATTGGCTAACATCTAAATTAAAATTAACAAAAGTTGATAATTTATCAATCATTTGCTTTTGTGATTCAATTTCTTGCTTTTGTGACTTGACTATAACCCTCAACTCTTGGAATGCTTTTACTAGAACTGGTAATAAATTTTCTTTACAGATTTTTAAACTATTCGGATCTTCATCATAAACTAAATTTAAATATTTCATATCATGTTTATCTTGTAATTCTTGTAAATCCTGTGCTAAAAACCCAGTAAATATCTTTTCTTGCTTTTTACTTCCGTCGGATATTTTATCAGGATACAATTCTCTTCTATCCCATTTATATGTTACTGGTTTTATTTCGTTGATAAAATCGATAGAAGATTTTAAATCTTGAATTTCGGTTTTGTCTCTTTTATCCGAACCAGAACTAATAGTTCCATCGCCAATTGTAACAGTTTGATGCGTATTATTTCCTATTACAATTTTGTTCTTAATAGGTAGTGGTTTACCGTCTTGACCATTTGTTGCCACTGGATTGTATCCTATAAAAATACTGTTTTGTATTTCTGTTGGTTTTAAGTTAATTACATCGTTGTCAGTTGAATTTATAAATATATTATTACTTCCGGTTGACGCCAGTTGTCCTGCTTGATTACCAATAGCTATGTTAAAATTTGATTGAGTCTCTGAATTTGCTTGAAGTTTATATAATGTTTCATTACCAATCCCTAAGTTGTAATTTCCTGAGGTAATATATAATGATGAATTAACTCCAATAGCTATGTTACCAGTTCCTTCTGTATTTTTTTTTAAAGCATTAAAACCAACAGCTGTGTTACCATTACCTAATTCATTAGCGGATAAAGCTTGATATCCAAGTGCTGTATTATTATCTTTTTTATTTTTTCTTAATGCGCAAAAACCAACAGCTGTGTTATTAATACCATCTTCATTCGTATAAAGTGCAGCATTTCCAATAGCTGTGTTACAAGTACCACCTCTGTTATTCTGTAATGCACTTGAACCAACAGCTGTATGACCCAATGCTGTAGTATTACTTTGTAAAGCTTTGGATCCAATAGCAGTGTTACCATATGATGTTGTATTACTTTGTAAAGCATAAGATCCAAGTGCTGTGTTTTCACCAGCTGTATTACTTTGTAAAGCTTGAAAACCAACAGCTGTACAACCGGTCGCTGATATATTTTCAAATAAAGCTTGATATCCAATAGCCGTATTACCATCTGCTGTATTTTTTAGTAACGCAGAAGAACCAACAGCAGTGTTATTAACACCAAACTGATTGCTTCCTAAAGCTTGATATCCAACTGCTACATTCTCGTTTCCTGATATATTACCTGATAATCCAGAACATCCAATAGAAGTGTTTTTAATGCCAGAATGATTCTCATATAGTGCACCACTTCCAACAGCTGTGTTATAAGCTCCTGTTGCATTATCATGTAGTGCAGCATCTCCAACAGCTGTGTTATAAGCTCCTGTTGTATTCGTATATAAAGCTTGATGTCCAACTGCTGTATTAGCACTTCCTGAATTATTAGCTTTTAACGCGGATGCTCCGACTGCTGTATTATAGGGGGCTTTGTTATTAAGTAAAGCTTGATATCCAAGTGCTGTGTTATCATTTGCTGTATTTTGTTTTAAAGCTTGATATCCAACAGCTGTGCTACCAGTCGCACCTGTATTTTCATATAAAGCTTGATATCCAAGCGCCGTATTACCATCTGCTGTATTTTTAAATAATGTTTGAGAACCAACTGCTACATTACGATTACCTATTTCGTTATGGAATAATGCGTCTAATCCAACTGCAACATTATCAGACCCTGTTGTATTATAACATGATGATTGGCTACCAACGGATATGTTAGAATCACCTGTTGTATTACTTAGTAATGCAACGTAACCAACAGCAGTATTATGTTCTCCGGTTAAGTTAGAATATAGTGC